>ERZ773114.3446-NODE-3446-length-12977-cov-6.091085_pt1 | contig 12977 bp, 15 predicted proteins | sample MGYA00580564_ERZ773114 | MGnify/ENA primary metagenome ERZ773114 (study PRJEB29015, sample SAMEA2737836) | human gut metagenome | biome: human gut; feature: human-associated habitat; material: faeces | place: China | collected 2012 ...
AATTATTTTCTTCTCTTGCAAATATTCTTTTAAAAACATAATCTGATGTTAGTGGTAATCTAGTTACCTTCGTATCTTCTGCCGCATTATTATTTTTCTTTAAATCGTCCATTGACTTCCTTTCCATTTTACCATTTCATTTACTGCTTTTCAACTAATAAGTAAAATTTTGTATATTTTCTCTTATATTTTTTCTCGGACGTTTATAAAATATTTTTTCTTCTGTATGCTAGCTGTTTTTCAATTTAATTTTGGATTTACCTTTCGCTATAGCGAATATAGAAATTAACTTTCTAGATTAAATAATAATTTGATAAAATTGTTTAGAATTCTAATAATAATTAACGTTAATACTTTTGTAGGTACCTATTTAAAGTATTTGAATTATATACCTAAAAATGCAAAAAAACAAGCATAATCATGTACCAAATTTCGACACATTTTTTGTATTAATTGGAAAAGTAAATTCTATTTAATAAAAATATAGTATAAATAATTCTTACTGTAAGATTAAATTATAGTGGTATAATAGAGATGCAGATGCTTCTTGGGAAAGAAGGTTAATTATGAGTTTTAATGGTAAACATCTTTCTTTAGAAGATAGAAAAATTATTGAAGAAAACATTAACAAAGGATTAAGAAAATTTGAAACAGCCAAAGAACTTAATAAAAGTCAATCAACAATAGGGAAAGAAATAAAAAACAATAGAAAACGTAGATATTCACAAGCGGAAGATGTTCCAAGAAAATCGCTTGGAGAAAAAACACCGTATGAGGCATTCGAGTTTTTCTATGGCAAAGAACCATTAGAAAAGTTTAATATACAGAAGATAAAAGAAGATGAGGTCACTTTACAGCCTTATCTTCTTAACTTATAAAATCAACTGTAACAAGAAGCATCTGCGCTAACCAAATATTGCCGCTGTTGCGAGCACAATTAAGTGAATAGAAATTAGTCTTACCTTAAAAAAAATTAATTTGAATTCACTCGCTTAAGTGTGCCTTTTTTTCTTGTCTATATCCTCATTTTACACTAAAAACAAGCAAAAATCAATGTTTTGACATTAAATTTTTGCTTATAAATAGCATTTACTCGATAACTAGAATTTACTTTTTCCAAATAGAAATTACTTTTTCAATTGACCAATGTAATATTATATTTTTGTTCTTCCATTATTTCATTTTTTACTGCAATGTTAACTAACATACTAATCGATAAACCATATTTTATCTTCAATTCGCTCAAACCTTTTAACAAACTCTCTCTTATTAGAATAGACCTTGTAACGCAAGTTCTATTTCTATTCTCGTATACCTCTATTTTTTCTTTTTCAACCAGTTCTTCTATTGCCACGTTTATTAACTTACTTATTGAAGCTTCATATACCTCTTTAGATAATCTTTCTAATTCCAAATATAATTTTTCATCAATATAAAATGTTCTACTTATTAATTTTTCCTTTTTATAAATTTTATCTGAATACGCCATTTTTTCTCCTTCCATTTTACCCATTAGTTATTTTCTAAATAAATTTAATGTAATTTTGCAACTACTCATAGTTCTATACTTTTTCCAATTTTTAATATATAATTTTTATGTTTTATGGAGGTGCATATGAGTACTTTATACAATAGATACTTACAGCTAAAGCAAGAAAAGTGCGATGTTTATTATTTATTTAAATACGGAATTTTCTATATATTTCTAGATGATGATGCAAAAGATATATCAAAATTGTTTAATTTTAAGTTAACAAATCTGAATGCTTCTGTTGTAAAATGTGGTTTTCCTGCTTCACAATTAAATAAATATTTAGCATACTTTCGTGGTTCTAATATTTCAGTAAAAATTATAGAATCCACCCAAAGTCCAGTATTGTCAGACTATACATATGTGTACTATAAAAAATGTGACAGCTTAATAGAAAATATAGCAAAAATAGATCCAGATACTCTTTCTGTTAGTGAAGCTTTTAACACATTGCAAAAATTCGCAAGAGAAAGCACGGAGCTAATGGAATATCGCAAGGCTATTAAATAAATTTATTGTATTTTCCACTCATGTTATGAGTTTATTAAATCTTACATTAAAAAAAGGGATAATATGGATATATTTTTTATGACATTTTATGAATTATAAAAGCAAACTTAGAAAAGGAATACTTTCAACAAATCTCTTTATTGAAAGTATTCCTTTTCCATAACATTTCTTTTCAACTATTCTCTATATTTTTAATTTAACATTTTAGTGTTTCGTTCGTTTCCTACCAGAGTCGCACTAAAATTCTATTCATTTTTACCACTTAATAGGAAGGAATAAACTTCTTTAATATCTAATACTTTATTGGCATAGGTCCTTAAACCTATACATCGAAAATGATATTAGAGTGGCACGAAACCCGTTGTTAATGTTGGCATTGCCTGAATTATTGTCCCAACGGTTGCCTGCTGGATTGTTGTTGTTGTAATTACCACCACGAAGCACAACCGTCTCGGAAGTTGAGTAATTAGCTTACAGTTTATCCCTAATATATAATTTTTTCTCGTAGTAATTCATCTTGTAATAATATATTTTTCTTTTTTAATGTATATGTATTTGCAATATTAAAATATCCCAAATGCCCTGTCAAATAAATTCTTGCATCTTTTGAAGATAAGTTTTCATTTTTTATCTCTCTGAGTAACTTTTTTACTTTTTTCTTAAATTTTTTCTTTCCCTTATCTCTAACTTTCATTCTGTTTTCATTTATTTTATATCCACAGAAATTAACACCTTGTTTTCCTCTAAATATGTTAGTTTTATCATTTAGTTCAAGCTCTAAATGTTCTTTTAAAAATTTTTTTATTTTATCCAATGCCTCTTTTGCATCTTTTTTAGTTTTAAAAAGAATAACAATATCATCCATATATCTATAATAAAATGGAACTTTTAACTTTCTAGTTGCATATTGGTCCAACTCATTTAAATAAATATTAGCAAAAGTCTGTGATGTATAATTTCCTATTTCTATGCCCTTTTGACGTTTCTGTGCAGTTAATATTTGACGTATTAGCCATAATAGCTTCTCATCTTTTATTCTTCTTGTTAATATTTTATATAATATTTTTTTATCAATACTATTAAAATATTTTCTTATATCCATTTTCAATATATAATAATCTCTATATGCTCTTTTCATTTTTCGCATTCCTAATTGCAAATCTAATGTTGCATTGTGCATTCCGTCTATCTTTTATACAAGCATATGTTGTCTTTATAAAACTTGGCACATAATATGGAGCCAAAAAATTGTCTACTATCCACCTATGTACAATTCTATCTATATATGGTGCTTTTTCTATAAATCTTTCTTTGGGTTCATATACTTTAAAAGCACTATATTTTCCATGTACATATGTTCCACTCTTTAATTTTTCATACAAATATTTTATATATTCTTCTTCCTTTAACGAAAAAAGTATAACTTCTCTTCTTAGCTTTTTGCCTTTGCAAGATAACTTATGTGCTCTCATTAAACTTTCATATGATAATATCTCATCATATTTATTTCTTATCCATTTTGCCATTTTCTAATTCTTCCGCATTTCTTATAACCACTATAAGATTTTTTCGAGTTTTCTGTATATATCCTTCAATCAAAATATTACTTTCAATTTCGAATTTTCGATAAATTAAATCTGCCATACCATTTTTTGCTATCACCTGAATATTGGCTTCTGACTTTTCGTTTTGTAGCTCAATAAATAAAATCGCATATACTTTTCCTTTATCAACTAATCTATAATCTATATTTTTTATACAACCTGATATTATTATTCTATTCATTTGGCGACTTTCTAATGCCTGGATTTGCTTTTATCAGTCCTCCAACCATTCTTCCTATTTCAGCAAGTTTTGAAATACACGTCTCATAGTTCTTCTTTGTTATTGATTTTTCATCATTTAAAATTCTTACCATAGACCTATTATAGCTGATCAATGCATCAATTTTATTCAAGTAAGAATAGGCATTTTGCCTATCCTTATTTAAATAATGAGCATATTCTAACATTCTTAATGAAGAAGTTTTTATTTCCGAACCAATATTAAATTTTTCTACCCTTGGTATTTTTACAAGTACTTGATATGTATACTTTATATAGTCTTCTATTTTAGGAATTAGTATCAATGTTCCCGATGATTTGTATCTTTCTAACGGATCATTTACCATGTTTTTCTTTCCTTATGTTCTTATTTTTACTTTTCAGTTCATTTTTCGCATATTTTCTGTAATCTTAACAGTGGTCAGAGCTACTTTAAGAATAAAGTGGCACGAAACCCGTTGTCAATGTAGGCACAGCCTGAACTATCGTCCCAACGGTAGCCTGCTGGAACGTGGTCGCCGTCGTAGTAATTACCACCACGAAGCACAACCGCCTCGGAAGTGCCTGGGTTTAACTCAGTAGTAAATTCTGCTTCGTTACCTCCAATATCAAATATATTACAGAACTGTGTTGTAAGCCCCGTATTTAATTGTTGACTAGTACCCGCTGGTTTGATTACATTACCACTCGGATCTTTTACTGCCTGTGGATTCCAGTTTCCGTTAAATCCTTCTATACTTGTAGCATAATTTTTAGCTGTACTATTGTTTTGTATGAAATTAACTGCCGTATCCCATGCATAACTCGAGCATAAATATGAAGTTGCCTCTGAATTTGTAATTATTTTTTTTGCTAAACCATAGGCTGTGCTCCAAGTTATTTCTGCATATGGAGTTTGATTATATTTTACAACTGCTGTATCACCATTTTTCCCAACTTCATATCTTCCAATATAATATCCACCATATTTCGCTACACTTGTCTTTTCTGCCTTTATCTGTGCAACTATCTCTTTTGAAACATCTGCATTTATACCATTTGCAGTATCTGCATCAGAATACATAACACTCGAATCTGTTAATGTCAACTCATCTTTTATTGCCCTACTATTATCTGCTCCATCAACTTCAACTCCCCATTCAGTTCTTGCATATTGAAGATCTGAGCTTGAACTGTCCGTTGTGCAAGGTATCCATACATATTGGTTTCCTAATAAATCGGTTCCTACAACTTTTTGATTTCTATACTTATTTTTATCATTTTTATTATCCGATATTACAATACCACTAGCCTTAGTTCCTCCAACATAATAAAAACCTGTTGGTATTTTTACACCATCAGTTGGCTCGACAGCCGGTGTTGATAATGAGTTTTCAAGTTCCTTCTCAAGTAAATTCCTTTCCATTGCCTCTTTTTCTTGTGCAGCTGCTGTTGTTTCAGCCGCCTCTTTTGCTTTTACTATTATTCCATTATCTCCTAGAACTAAATTTAAGCTAACACTAGAAAGTATCAATAAAACTACAATAGTTACTACTAACGCTACAAGTGTTATACCTTGATTAAATTTTTGATTTTGTTGTTTTGTCCTTTTCATCACTTATTTCTCCTTCGTAATTAATTTTTACATTTCTATTTTAAATTACAAAAATAAAAAAGTGTAAAAGTAAAACAACTTGTTATATTTTTTTATTTCATATTTGCTGTTTTATTTATAATAATTCCACCATTGCCATCATAATTATTGCATATATTAGTAATTTTATCAGAGCTTTCATTAATAGCACATAATTGTATGATTTTATTCCAACTTTATTTACATCTTTATATGTTTGTATTATCTTCTCTTTTTCTTCTTGTGAAACATAGTCTGTTTCTTCTATGTAATCTTGTGCCATGAATTCTGCTCTTGTCATAGCATCTGTTTCTAAAAAGCTTCTTACCGCATACAATGTTAACTGCATAAGTGCTAAACCCCACAAACAAATTGTAGCAGTATTATAACTTATTTTATTAAATAAACTCAATATTGATATTATTAAAAGATATAAATTATTAATATTGGCAAATATCACATTAAATTTTAATAGTCTCTTGTCTTGTGTCGAATGAATACATTCATGTATAACAGTTTGTATCCTTGTTATTACATTTGCTTTTCCCATTACTATTTTGTTTTTAAACACAAGATACACGCTTGTCTTTGAACTATTATCTTCTTCGACTTTTACGTCTTCCTTATTTAATTTTTTTAATGTTTGCTTGCAGATTTCTGTATTGCTTGGAAAGTTTTTTATGATTTCTGTTAATTTCTCATCTTCTACTATTCCTCTTAATTTTTTGAAATCTTTTATGCCAATATTCAAACCTATTGTTAATAGTAGCATTGTTATTAAAATACTTAATATTATTATCATTAAAAGCCTCTCCTTTTCTATTAATTATGTTCGCCTCAGTGTTTTTTACCGTTTGCAATTTCTTATTTTAAATCAGCATATTTTTTATTCAATTTACATAGATTCAATTGCATAGTTAATTTTTTACAAAAAGAGCACATAAATATTTTAGTGTATTTAAGTGCTCCGTTTTTTACTATATATTTTTTATTTGATATTAGGTTGGAAAAGAATTGAATTTTGACATAACCAAAATTGTAATTATTTTTCAACTCTATAATACATCTTTAATTGCTTCAGCAATAATCTTATTTACATCTGCAATCATAACATTAAATTGTATTTCTGCATCAAAGTATTTTTTTATTTCTTCGTCTTTTAATAATTCTGCATATTTTTCTTGTAACATTTGTTTTGCTTCAGTAGCATTTCCGCTTCCTTGCATAGTTTCTACTTGAATTTTATATCTCAAATGTTCAAATTCTTCTACTTGTGCTTTTTTTACTGGATTTGATTCTATATTTTCTTTTAACTCTTTATACTCTTTGTATTCCTTTGATTCTCTTATCTGCTTTGCTAATTTGTGAGCATCATCATATATTTTCATATAGTCTCAAACCTCCTAATTTATGCATATGCGTGTCTTTTCTTGAAACTTAATAAATTTGTAATTTCTTTTTGAGAATTTTCTGCCTTTTCCGTTTTCTTTGCTTTTTCTTGTAACATCTGTTTTGCTTGTCTTTCAGCCATTGTTTGGCAAATAGCTTTCTCATATGTAAAGTGTGTATCTTGAGCAATTTTCTCCCAGTTGAATTGATCTTTAACTTTTTGTTTTGCTTTTTTAGATACGTTTGTTGCTAATTGATGGTCATATAATAATGCTGTTACAGAATCTGCTATTGAATTTGCATTTCCTGCATATGATTTCATTCCATCAACACCATGTGTTACTATTTCATCAAGTCCTCCGACATCTGATACAACTGTTGGAACTCCTGCAAGCATTGCCTCTAGTGCAACTATTCCAAATGGCTCATATGTACTTGGGAATACTGCAACATCAGCACATTTGTACATTTTTTGAACCTGTTTTGAGTTTAGATAACCAGTAAAATATATTTTATCATTTAATCCTAAATTACTTGCTTCTGCTCTTAATTCATCCATCATTCCACCACGGCCTGCAATTATCAATTTTGCATCATTATAGTTTGATAAAATTTTTGGCATTGCAGCAATTAAATGTTGAACTCCTTTTTCATATACTAGTCTTCCAACATAAAGAATAATTTTCTCATTATCCATTGCATATTGTCTTCTGAAATCATAATCTCTTTCAATTCCTGTGAAGTTAGATAAATTTATTCCATTTGGTATTACGTTTATCTTGTCGAATGGCAATCCAAACAATCTTTGAATTTCATTTTTCATGTAATTGCTATTTACTATTACTTCTGTAGCTTCGTATGTTAATAGCCATTCTGTATCATTTATATATCTTTGTGTTTCGTCATGAATTCCGCTGTTTCTTCCAGCCTCTGTTGCGTGTATTGTTGCAACAATTGGAATATCATAAGCATTCTTCAAGCTTTTTGCAGCATAAGTTACAAGCCAATCATGGGCGTGAATTACGTCAAATCCACCTTCTTTGTTTATAATTTCTGTTGCTTTTGATAGCATATTGAAGTTTAATTGCATTATCCAGTCGATGAAGTTGTTTGGATGTATCATGTAATTATCAACTCTATATACATTTACTCCCTTATCGTTTTCATATTCTGGTACATCTGCGTTGTCTCTATACGTTACAACTGTTACTTCATGACCATCTTTTATTAATCTTTTAGATAAATCGTGAACAACTCTTGCTATTCCTCCAACAATTCTTGGTGGATATTCCCATGTTAGCATTAATATTTTCATTTAGAAAAATCTCCCTTCACATAATTTTCTTTAGTATATTATTCACATAATTTCTAACTTGCTCTATTGTATACAAAAAAATTACAAATGTAAACATTTTTTGATAATTTTTTTAATTTTATTTTTGATTTTACTATTGAATTTATTTTTATTTTGATATAGTATATAATAAGATTTTTATTGAGCGAAAACAAAGGAGGAAAAACATGCCAAAAAAAACAGCAAGCAAATTAGAAAATACAGAATTAAATGAGATAGAAAAGCCTGTTGTAGAGAAAAAAACAACAGCTAAAAAGTCTTCAACTACAAAACCAACTAGTAAGACTTCGAAGGCCTCTATGGAAAAAGAAAAAAAAGCAAAATCTAGTACGAAAACAGTAAAATCATCTAGTAAAAAAGGAACTTCAAAAATTGCAGCTTCAAAGCAAGTAGAAAGCAATGAATCTTATTCTAGCAAAGATATATTAACTGAAGCTTCTGTTTCGAGTAAGTCAACTAGGAAAACTTCTTCTACTTCTAAAAAGGCTTCTAGTTCAAAACGTACAACAAAAACTTCTAGCACAAAAACTACTAAAAAAACAACTACATCAAGAAGTACTACTAGAAAGAAAAAACTTTCGGCCGATGAAATTACATCTACAACAAATTTAACACAAAAAATTGAAGTAATTGAATACTACGATTTGCCATATAGATATAATCAAACTGTTGTTAGAGTGCTTGCTCAAACTCCTACCACATTATTTATATATTGGGATATTTCTGATATAGATAGAGCAAATTTTGTAAAGCAATATGGCGAAGATTTCTTCAACAATACAAAACCCGTTTTAGTAATTCATAATAACACTATGCACTATTCTTTCGAGATAGAAATTGATGATTTTGCAAATAGTTGGTATTTGCATGTAAATGATGCAAATTGTGAATATACTGTTGAACTTGGTCGTAGGCCTAAATATTATAACAGTGAAAAACATGTAAATATTCAAAATAATTATTTATATGTAACCTCTTCAAATGTAATAGAAGCTCCAAATGATCATGTTTTATTTGACAGAAATATTAAAAATGTTTACTTTAAAGATGTAAAAACAAATATTGTCACTGTCAAAGATATTACATCTATTTCATTTCTTCGTAATATTGGAAGAATTTATAATTTATATGATTTACAAAGTGACTTTAATAAAAATAGTTGGATTGATAGCAACCATTGGCAATTGGATTTAAATAATCCTTCATCTTCTAGCTCGACATTTAAATAGATTTTTATGAGTGCCTCACTTTTTAGCGCTGGCACTTTTATTACTATTTTACACTTTTTACATTCTATAATTTCGACGAATGTAAGTTTAATAGCATATAGCTTTTTATAGAATTATAATTTAATACAATTGTGAGGTTTATAGGTTATTCCTAATAAAAACCTAAATACATTATGCAAGGACAAATTAATTATGAAAAACAACCCAAAAGGATATGTAAGTTTTGTGCTTCATGCGCATTTACCTTTTGTACATCACCCAGAAAGTGAAGATTATTTAGAAGAACAGTGGCTATTTGAAGCCATTTCTGAAACATATATTCCGCTTCTTTTAAACTTTGGAAAACTAGAAAATGAACATGTAGATTTTAGAATAACTATGTCTATGACTCCCCCTTTGTTAAATATGCTTGATAATACTTTGTTACAAGAAAGATATATAAAATATTTACAATCTCATATCGAACTTGCAAAAAAAGAAGTTACTAGAAACCAAGATAATGAATCTTTAAAACATTTGGCACAATACTATGTTGATAGATATTCAAATGATTTGCATGTATTTAAAGACGTATATAAATGTAACATTATTTCTGGCTTTAAACATTTTCAAGATATTGGCGTTTTAGAGATTATAACATGTGGAGCAACACACGGTTACTTCCCTATTTTATATGTTAACGAGAAAACTGTAAGAGCACAAATTGCTGTCGGTGTTAAATGCTATGAAAAATATTTTGGTAGAAAACCTCGTGGAATTTGGCTACCTGAATGTGGTTATGTACCTGAAGCAGATAAATACCTAAGAGAATTTGGAATACAGTATGTAATAACGGAAACTCATGGAATTTTGTATGCCAACCCTACTCCTATTTATGGCACACTTGCTCCAATAGTTTCTCCAGATGGAATTGTTGCATTCGGTCGAGATTTAGAATCTTCAAGGCAAGTATGGAGTTCTATAAATGGTTACCCTGGCGATTTCAATTATAGAGAATGGTATAGAGATATCGGCTACGATGCTCCTTATGATTATATAAAACCTTATATCGCATGTAATGGAGCTCGTGTTCCAACTGGAATAAAATATTACAGAATAACCGGCAAAAACTGTGAAAAGGATTATTACAATTTACAATGGGCTCAAGATTCTATAAATAAACAAGCAGGTCACTTCTTTGATTCCCGTGAGAAACAAATTACAGAAGCTGCTAACTTTACTCAGAATCCACCCATTGTATTATGCCCATATGATGCTGAATTATATGGTCACTGGTGGTATGAAGGTCCAGACTGGCTATATACATTATTTAAAAAGATTTATTATGATAAATGTGATTTTGATTTGATTACACCTAGCGAATACATTGATAAATATCCTCAAATGCAATTATGTACTCCTTGCAGATCTAGTTGGGGTGCTAACGGTTACAGTGAAGTATGGTTAAATCAATCAAACGATTATGTTCATAGGCATTTACATGTTGCTGGTGATAAGATGGTAGAACTTGCAAATCTATTTCCAGATGAGCCTAAAGACAGTTTGAAGAGGAAAGCATTAAATCAATGTGCCCGCGAATTACTACTTGCCCAAAGTAGTGACTGGTTATTTATTATCACAAATGGTACAATGGTAGACTATGCTAAGAAAAGAATAAAAGACCATATCGGTAGATTTTCAAAATTATATCAACAAATAAAAGATGATAAAATTGATAAGAAATTCTTAGATAGCATCTCAAAAATAGATTGTATTTTCCCTGAAATTGATTATACAATATATAAATAGTTTTATAAGGATTAGCTAAAGGCTCGTCCTTATTTTTATGCAAAATAATCTTTACTTGAAATACCTTATTTTATAAAATAAGGTCAAGCTCACCTTTTGAGGAGTTTGAAGGAGCTCCCCGGCCGAGAGCGTCGTACCGAAATTTTAAAAAACAAAATATTTCAAACCATTATATTATATGGACAATTTGCACTCCTTATTTTTTAGAATATTATATGTATATCAGAAGCTTTTTAGTAAATACTATTATTAGATTTTGTTCATACTACGGAGGATTTATATAATGGTTTCGTTATGCATAAAAACAAACAATAATTCTACAATTGATTATTTAATGCTTCATATTGTTAAAATAAATTTGGAAAACATTGTTTTTGTAAAAAAAAATTTTGCTAAATACACTAACATTATTGTTCACTATATTGGAAATAATATTCCGGAGTTTTATAATGAACTTGCTTCTATAATAACAAATTGTATTATAGATAAATATGAAGATTCTATCATCTATAAACTTTTATTATTAAACTATTTTTATTTTGATGAGATTGATATGAATATCATAAAAGATAATTGTAAATTGTTAATGGAAAATAATCATTCTGACACTGCTTCTATAGAAAACCATATAAACAATAGAAAAAAATATCTCTGGGCCTCTGTTCTTCGTTATATTTCATACAATAAGGCTATTTTCTTAGATGGTTTTATAACTTTTAGAATTAGTGAATATATTAACTGTTTAGATGAAATATTAGATTTTGCAGTTAGTCAGTTTGTTGTAAATAGAGAATACGCTGAGTTTATTGATATGTTAAGATTATATATTTCTTCTAGAACTCCATGTACAGAAATAATTCATTTAATATATCTTAATGAAGAAGCAATTTTGCTAGATAAACAAAAAAATGTAATCACTCTTGCCAAAAACAATTTAGATAAATGTTACTTGTCTGATATTTCCTTCTCCACAAATGATTATGCATTAAATTCGCTATTAACATTATTACCTAGTAAACTTATTATTCATTTAATAAGTCCTGCAGATGATTTTATTAATACTTTACAAGTAATATTTGGAAATTCGGCATCAATTTGCACAGATTGTGAAATTTGCAAAATTTACAAATCATTAAATAAGACCAAAGGGTCTTATTAACGATTTGATTCCTTTCATTATGAATAACCCATGTATCTTTTCTAATATATCAATAGTTAGCAAAAAAATTTTTAACGAATTTTCGCATACATTCCATTTTACTAAAATTTTTAACCTTATCAATATCAAAAGTAGAAAATTACAGCAACTTGAATTTTTTAAATTTTTTTACAGGATTGCACTAAACGTATATACATTTTTATACCCATTTTGAGTCAAGATTTGTTTTACAATCTTGCTTCTCTTTCCTGTTTTACAATATACTAATATTACTTTATTTGGGTCAATTATCTCATTTTTTATATTATCAATTTCATAAACTGGAATGTTCACTGCACCTTCAATATGCTTTTCTCTGTATTCTTCAGGAGTTCTTACATCTATTAACAATGCATTTGTTCTTTTACATATTTTCATAGCTTCCTCATTAGTAAAATCTGTTTTATCTAGTCTGCAAAGCAGTCTATTATATATTTTTTTAAATTTCATATATACCTCCCCAAAAAAGATGCTATTAATACATTTTATTATTAACAGTTAATTTTATGGAGTATCTATGAGACCACATACTATTACCTATCC
>ERZ773114.3449-NODE-3449-length-12958-cov-2.365109_pt1 | contig 12958 bp, 9 predicted proteins | sample MGYA00580564_ERZ773114 | MGnify/ENA primary metagenome ERZ773114 (study PRJEB29015, sample SAMEA2737836) | human gut metagenome | biome: human gut; feature: human-associated habitat; material: faeces | place: China | collected 2012 ...
TCAGGTGATCTGCCCAGTTCTCACCATTTGCAAAGGAAGCAATACTATGTCCTGTTCCAAACCACATTCTGGTATTCAGCTGCTCTTTGCACCGGTAAACAAACTGTTCCTGCCAAGGGAAATCCATGCTGGCAATCACACAGTCTACTTCTCCGCCGTAGACCAGATTGGTGATCCTGTCATCCTCACTTTCGTCTGCCGGTACTGCTTTCATACCGACAACCTGAATCCCACTGTATGCCTCATGCAGATAGCCCTGCAGTCTGTCTCCTTCTTCCTCAGATCCTGCCAGTATAAATATCTTACAGCGGTTCTTATGAAAATAATGGAATACCATCTTCAGCATCGTCTGATCCTCCATCTCCTGGATCCGCTTTCTATCTGTGATCTTTGCAGCTTCAAGAATCGCCATATCTCCCGGAAGCAGAAGATCCAGCTTCTCCAGTTCTTCTTTCATACCGTCAAGCTGTGTCGCTCTCATCAGGGTATCCACCGTAACAATATCTACTGTGTTAAGTTCTTCTGTCTGCATATATTCTGCAATGATCTTCATCGCATCTTTTGCCGTACAGTTATCAAGCTGTACGTCCAGTACGTTCATTTTTTCATTCATTTGCCTCACCCGTTCCATTTTCTCGGTTTTTGCGGTCAAGCGATTATATCAAACATACAGTGCTTTTTCAACAAACGTTGCAAAATATTCACATTTTTTAAAATTTGTAATATTATTGTAAATTCCCAGTCTCATTCTTCCTGGATTTTTTTGAAATGATTCCTCCGATCCGCCCGGTTTCTTTTGATGACAGACTCTTCCAGCCATCTTCCAGAACCTTATCGAGAAGTCCAAGCTCCTCCGCAATCTCGTATTTTACCCGCTCACTTGTTTCCAGATTGGGGATATCTTCGCGTCTGATTTTCTTTGTCTTTGTGCTTTTCATACCTTTCAACTCCTTTTTCAGAGTGTTTCCCCAATTACGGATTTTATACATTTATACCTGGTTATTATAAAAGAAGCCGGAAACATTACTTCCGACTTCTTCTCCTTCTGCCTTTTCTTTATCGGCAAAGCTCTCTTATTTTTTATTCTGGATCCGGAATGATAACTGCTGCAACAAAATAGGCAACCACGGCAGTCCCACAGCTTACGCAAGCCAGCAAAACACCTCCAAGCCGGATCAATGTAGGATCGATATTAAAATATTCTCCAAGACCTCCACATACACCGCAGATCTTACGGTTTGTTACGGATCTGTATAATCTTTTCTGTTCCATAAAAATTCCTCCTAAAAGTTTCTCCTATTTTTGTGTTTCTTCTATTATATATGTGTTTCATCTGATAGATTTTTCTGTCTATGTTAATTCTAATGGAAACGGATCTCCACGCTGCCTGCTCCGTTCGATATCTCAATCGTGCGTTTACTGCCATTATCGATTGACTTCTCTGTGCTTAAGCCGCCAAGATCTATATCTTCTCCAATTTCTATCGAACCGGCACTACTATCCAGTTCATAATTATAATCCTCCACTTTTCCTTCCAGATTCAGTGTGACGCTTCCAGCACCACAGTCAATGTCCACTTCTTTTTCCACTGTTCCATAAAAATCCAGACTTCCGGCACCTGTTTCTACATCTAACTCCTCTATATCTGCATTTTTTATTGTACAGCCTGATGCCCCGCTTTCAATCTTAAGGCTTTTCGCATTTAGTCCATCGATCTCTGCTGTTACTGCACCATATTCCATGTCCACCTGATCGAACTTGTAATCTCTTGGAAGATAGATCACAAGTGTTCCCTTTGCGTTTCTCACATTTTTGAAACTGAAACTGCTGCGCATTTTCGTTGTTATTTCCAGGGTTTTCCTGTCATCGGACAGTCTTTTCTGCACTGCATCTTCCGTTTTCATCCTGGAATCATCCACATGGATCTTATCATCCGTCCCCGTCTTGATCTGTACCTCACTTGCACCGATATCAAGCTTCAGATTCTCCACACCGGAAAATGCCTCTTCCGATACAACATTTTCTGTATCATCCAGCTCATCATCATCCCAATCGTCATCAAAAGAAACATAATTCTTTCTCATAATACCAATTCCATTCGGATATGCTTTTTCAAACTGTGAAAATGTGACTCCAAGGCATAACGCAATGATACAAAATACAACTCCTGCCCCTGTCAGGCTTATAATAACTGTCCAGAAAATCTTCCATCCTTTTTTCATCTGCATTCACCTCTCTTTTTCTGAAATGGTATGCGACAAAGATTTACAAGCCCACGGAACATCATTGGAATCAGTTTGATGCATCCCCATCCGATCAATACTGTAAATACTGCCCCAAGTGCCAGCAGCAGGCAGCCGACACCAAGCATTCCGATTCCAAGAGCCGGGAAATAAAACAGCTGACCAAATCCGTGAATCCCCAACAGAATCCCTACGGCTGCGGTTGCAACTGCTGCCACCCAGATCGCTATTGCTGATATTGCAAGTACGACCAGAACTCCAAATGCCGCCAAAAGAAGACCAAGTGCTGTCGGAACTACAATTGGAAGCCCAATCAAAAGGATACAGATGATCAAAATGATCTTGCCGGCACTAGATCTCTTCCGCGGCATTTCTGTCGTCTGACCCGCACCATATCCCTGATTTCCCGCATATGTATATCCCTGATTAGAATTGGCTGTATAAGAATACTGTCTTTCTGAAAATGGATTCCTGTCATTCTGTGACTGGCTTTCTCCACATGTCTCCGAATAGCTGTCTTTATAATAGCCATCTTTTCCCGCCGGATACTCACTGGTATCAAAACGTCTGTCCTGATATCCTCTCTCTCCGTACTCTCCATAACTTTCCGCCTCATCGGTATTGCCATTTACCCCGGAACGAATCGTATCTGCAAGCTTTGCAGGACTTCCCAGCTCTTCGATTACTTTTTCTTCATTCTCGCTTCCGGCGTCATCAAAATAATCATTGTAATACTGCATTGCTTCTTCTCTTTCTTCTTTCGAAATTCCTTGAAGCAGTGCATCTAATTCCCTCATATACTCTGTACGGCTCATTCGGCTGCACCTCCCTCGAACATCTCTGTAATCTTCCTTGTGTAGTTCTTCCATTCGACTTTATATAAATTCAGCTGTGCCATTCCTTTTTCTGTAACTTTATAGTATCTGCGGTTTCTTCCGTCAAACTGCATATCATAGACCTCCAGACATTCATCTTTCTGAAGTCTTCTGAGTACCGGGTACATCGTTGATTCCGATACATCCAGAACTCTCCGGACATCCTGTGTGATCTTATATCCATAGGTTCCTTCCTGTTCCCGTGATACAACGGCAAGCACGATTGCATCAAGGAGGGCAGCTCCGGTGTTAAATACCATATGATTCACATCCTTTTATTGTTTGTTATATTGTTTTGTTAAGTATATTATACGTTATATAATATAGTGAGTCAATATAATATTGTATAAGACTTTCTGAAGATTTCCTAAAGAAATGGGTGGGAGACGGATGGTGGGAGGGAGGTTGTGACAGCTTGCGGATAGAAATAAAGTCCACCGCTTCCCACGGGGCGAAATTTGAAGGATTGTGAAAGGGGGGGGACGGGTCGACTGCAAAATTTGGAGAAGGGAAGTTATATAAAGAGGCGCAGCGCCCCTGGGTGGATAGTTTCGTTTGGTATTATGTTTTGGATAAAGGAGACGCACAGCGCCTGTAAGGCGACTGTGCTGGGGGATCAAATATTTTAAATATGGGGGTAAAGAAAATATGTAATTACTATTTGAATGATTAGAATAATAGGGATTCCTAATTTGAATTTCAGGTGGCGGGTTTTGTGGTGGTAGTGTTTCATGGCGAGGAGGGCGGCTGGGGAGCCGCCCAGAAGGGCCAGGAGGATGAGGGTCCGTTCGGGGATTCGCCATTTGTTTTGGCGGGCTTTGGTTTTATCGGCGGCGTAGGTGAAGTAGGTGATGATGTTGATCAATAGCAGGTATGCAAGGAGTATTATTTTAATCATTTTTGTAGCCCTCCAGGTGGATTTCTTTGCAAAGGGTGAAGGAGTAGATGATCTGTTCTTTTACTTTTTTCCGGGTGATCTGTTCGAGGGCTTTTGTGTAAAGGCGGAGCTGTTCTTGGTAGCGGTCTTTTAGTTCGGCTTCGGTTTGTACACGGTCGGTTTTATAATCGAGTACGATGATTTCTCCGTCTTCTTCAAAGTAAGCATCAATAATTCCCTGGATCAGTACCATTTCACCCTTTTTCTGATCCGGATAAAATTCTTTTGCATCTACACCGAGAACAAACGGCTGCTCGCGGTAAAGTGTTTTTGCCCTGGCTGCATTTTGCATTCTTTTTCCCACATTCGTATTAAGAAACTCCATAATTTCTTTTTTTTGAATACACCCGGCTGTTCCCGCATCCAGGTATCCTTCGTTTTTCAGATTCTCTATGTTTTCCCGCAGTAAATCCATCGTATATATTTTCGTAAAATCAAGAAGCTCCATTACTTTATGATAAGCTGTTCCTTTTGTTGCTCCTTTTACCTCTTCTTCCTCTTTCATAAAATTCGGAAGGATTGGAACAATCTCCTCTTCCGGAATCAGTATTTCTCCATCTTCTTCCGAAGCTGCCGCATATTTTTTCAGCTCTGACACGGTGTACTTCATTTTCATCTGATCTTCACCCTGATACGGATATCTGTAGGAAAATGCTTCCTCGATTTTTGCCCGAAAACGTTCATCCGTCACAGCCATCGGATGTTCTTCTGCTTCAATTTTTTCAAGGAACACCTCTTTTTCCAGATAATCTGCTGCTTCCTTATCCACTTCACCTTCTACAAGCGTATCAACACCAATCACTTTTAATTCGATTGGAACTTCTTCTGTTTTACGCACTGCCGCCGGAAGGATCCAGTCATAATAAGACGTTGCACGTGCAAGTTTTGTAAAGTCCAGTGTTTCTTTCTGACTGTTTTCCTGTTCCAGCTGACAGGCTTCCAGCTTGTCTGCTGCATGTGGAACCGTTCCGGTAAGAATCAGCTTTTCCTTTGCACGTGTAAGTGCTACATAAAGCACACGAAGCTCCTCACCAAGATTTTCCAGACCGATTTCATTTTGAATAACTTTCTTTAATAGCGTCGGAGATTTGGTTCGCCGCTCCAGATCGATCGCATCGATTCCAAGCCCCAGATCCGGATGGATCACAACGCTTGCCGTGGTATCCTGAATGTTGAACCTCTTTCCCATTCCGGTCACGATCACAACCGGGAATTCCAGTCCTTTACTCTTATGGATACTCATCAGACGAACTGCATCCGTCTGCTCATCGTAAAGCCCGGCTTCCCCAAAGTCTACATTATATTTCTTGAGCTGATCAATATAACGGACAAAATGATACAGTCCCTTATAGCTGGTTGCCTCAAATGCCTTTGCCCTGGTGATCAGCATATCAAGATTCGCGCGCCTTCCTTTTCCTCCTGGCATTGCCGCGATATAATCCCGGTATCCTGTCTTTTTCACGATCTCCCACAGAAGATCATGGATTGCCGTGTACGGTATCCGCTCCCGGAAATAAAAGAGCCATCCAAATACATCGCGCACTTTTTTCAGAATGCCCGCCGGAAGATCTGTCTTTTTTTCCGGATCCGCTGTTTCCAGTACATTCTGATAAAATGGTACTTCTGCATTCAATTCTCTGATCTGTGCCAGTTCCTCATTTGTCATTCTTCCAAACGGAGATTTCAGCACCGCAACGAGTGGAATGTCCTGACGAAAATTGTCAAGTACACGCAGATAATCCATCATCCATCCAATTTCCAGAGTTTCAAAATACCCATCTGCTGATTCAGCCAGAACCGGTAATCCCTCCTCCTGCAAAATTCGTGTAACAGTATCGGTCCATCCTGCAGGGCTTCTTGTCAAGATTACAATATCCTGATAGCGTACCGGTCGCAACATTCCCGTTTCTTTATCTACAATCTGCTGACTTTCCATCAGCTCTCCGATTCTTTGTGCGATCAGACGGACTTCCAGCTCTTTTGCCGTCTGGCTTCCGCTTCGCACAGAAAGCCCGGTATCCTCTTCCTCACTTTTTGTATCCAGAAGAAGGATTTCTGTTTCATTCTTTTCGGATTCCGGGTAAGAAGCTCCCACATAAAGTGCAGCATTCTCATCGTATGTGATCCTTCCAAGCTCTTCAGTCATGATCTGTCGGAAAATGAAGTTTACCGCATCCAGCACTTCTGCACGGCTTCGGAAATTTTTGTGCAGATCGATTCGCCTGTTTCCTCCGGCCGTCAGACTGTAGGTATTGAATTTTTCCATGAAAAGCTCCGGCCTTGACAAGCGGAAACGGTAAATACTCTGCTTCACATCTCCTACCATGAAGAGATTATTTTCCCCTCTGCTGATCCGGGACACACTGGTCAGGATCGCCTCCTGGATCAGGTTACTGTCCTGATATTCATCGATCATTACTTCCTCAAATGTATTCTGATACTCCTTGGCTACCTCAGAAGGCACTCTTTTTCCGTTTTCTTTTCTTGTCAGGATCTGCAAGGCAAACTGTTCCATATCCCGGAAATCGATCAGATTTTTTTCTGCCTTCTTAGCTGCAAGTACCCTCTGGTATTCTTTTACCAGACTGACCAACTCATGCATCACCGGAATGCAGATTTTCCGGTCTGCTTCCATCTCAGATGGCGGCTGAAAAAAATAATTGTTTCGAATGTCATCGATAAGTTTCTTCCAGGTATCCCGATAGGCTCTTACCTGCTCTCTTTTTGTCGGATCTACTGCGTCATCTTTCTTTCTGGACAAAGTTTTCCATGCTGGCTTTTCTTTCAGTGCCTCATACATTTCTTCATAGCTCTTTGCCGCAAAAAGCTTTCTCAGAACTTTCTGATCCGCTTCCAGCATATCTCCATACATATACGGTCCGTCCGGTTCCATGCAGATCTGGTCCGCTTTTTCCATCAGCATCTGCATATCCGCAACTGTTCTCCGGATATACTCCATCACCTTTTCAATATAAATGGCTTTTTCCCCGCTCTCTTCGTACATCCTTGCACAGTCATCCAGCCACTCCTCCGGATCCGGATAACTTCCGGCAAATTCATACAGTCTGCTGATGATTTCTTCCACCTGCAGATCTTCCCTTCCGGTTGCAAAAGTCTCCACAAAACGCAGGAAATCCTCGTTTCCTTCTTCATATTTTGCTTCCAGAAGCTCTTTCATCACGTCCTGCTTCAAAAGCTTTAATTCTCCTTCTTCCGCAATACGGAATCCCGGATCCAGATCGATCGTGTGAAAATACTCCCGGATCACAGACAGGCAGAAGCTGTGGATCGTTGTAATCTTTGCTGTATGGATCAGGGCAGACTGCCGCTTCAGATGTTCACTTGACGGATCCTCCTCCAGCTCCTTCTCAATCGCAGCACCGATCCTTTCTTTCATCTCAGCAGCCGCCGCCTCAGTATAGGTCACGATCAGCATATGGTCGACATCCACCGGATTTGCATCCCTTGTCAGTCTCGCAATAATCCGCTCCACCAGAACAGCAGTTTTCCCGGAACCAGCGGCTGCTGACACCAGAATATTATGATCACGCAGGTCGATCACCTGCTGCTGTTCTTCGGTCCATTTTACTCCCATGTCTGCTTCTCCTCTTCCAGCTTCGCCATAATTTTCTTCATTACAATTTCCTTCGGAAGCTTCTCAAGCTTCCGGTATTCATATCCTTCGATCTGCTCATCAAATCCGCAGATATCCCGGTATGGGCAATACGTACAGCCATTTTGTGTACCCATCTCATACGGCAGTGCCTCCGCCTTTCCGCGGTACATTGCTCCCTGAAGATCAGTCCGTCTTTTCTGTGCATAAGTCAGCACTGCATCAAACTCTTCCGGCAGAAGCATTTTGGATGCTTTGGAATAGCCGCTTTTCGTCTTTCCTGCCGGAATCACAAGCGAATTCCCCGAAAAATCCGCATCCAGTCTCTGAATCACGGCATCCTCCTGACGGATGATTCCATCCAGCCGAAGCTCCTTTAAAATTGCCTCTTCCAGTTTTTCTTCATCCAGCTCTTTCCCGACGATCGGATCCTTCATCCGATAGTAGAAAATGCCTGCCGGCACAATCTTTTTACCCGGATGTTTTCTTTCCTCCAGCCGGACTGCTTCTTCCATATACACCACCAACTGCATCTGCAGACCATGATAAAAAGCTGCCATATCAAAACTCTTTGCCCCGGTTTTATAATCCAGGATCTTCACATAGACCTGATCTTCCGTCTCACAGGTATCGATCCTGTCAATCTTTCCGCTTCCAAAGCTTACCTCATAGCCCTCCGGTTTAAAGCTTCCCTTCCGAAGCTGCTTTGTCATCGCCCAGACCGTCCGGTTCATCATACGTTTCATACGTGGCACGATATACGCGTTCCGCGCACTACTGTAGATTACGGTATTGCTGTAATCTACAATACTCTCATCCACGCTTTCCGACGCAAACTGTTCCTGCTGCTCCTTTGTAACCTCAGTCCATTCCAGGCCTTCCCGTTCTACCCGTCTGGCATATTTTTCCAGTGCTTTATGAAAAATATTTCCAAAATCAAGAGCAGCAAATTCATAGACCTCTCTCTCCTTAAGGCGAAGTCCATAGGTCAGAAAATGCGCACAGGCACAGGCAGCAAATTTCTCCAGTCTTGAAATGCTTGGTGCCCAGTCTCCATAAAGCTTCCGTGCGGTCTGCAAAGTCAGATCGTCCTCCGGCCTACGGTATCTGCTGATCCTTGCCAGATCGTGCACCTTTTCGCTCCAGTCCTCCTGCGCACAATACCAACGGTACAGCTCCTGCCAGCTGCCTTCCTCCATCTTTTTCGGGTTCTGTAATCCTTCGATCAATGACCCGATCCCGGTCTGTGGAAGCATTTCTTTTGTCTCCATCCCATACTGATCCATATTAAATACAGGAAGCTTTGTATACATCCGCTTCAGATCCCCGATCAGATATGCCGCCCTCCTGCTCTTTCCATCGGCCGATACTTTACTGTAGGTCAGCATCAATTCTTCCGTCGGCTTTGTCATGTGCAGATACAGATAAAATTTCTGGATGTAACTTTTTTCTCTTGTTCCCGGTGCAAGCGCAATTCCTCTTTCTTCAAAACGCTCCCGGTCTCTGTCTGAAATCAGTCCACCTGCGGATGCATTTCCCGGAATCAGAGAATCATTGACTCCCAGAAGAATCAGCGCCCGGATATCTTTCAGTCTCGTTCGCTCAATATCTCCTGCCATCACTTCATCCAGACTTGGCGGAATTACACCGATCCTTGCCTCTTCCATTCCGGCATCCAGAAGCTCCCTGTACTCTTTGAGCGCAATCCGCTCATCTCCAAGAAGACTTACAAACTTGTCAAACAGCTCCATCACCACACGATAGATCTGTGCATATTCTTTTGCAAGTGCAAGCTCTCCTGCTTCTGTAAATTGATTCTCCAATACTTTTACCTGCTTCTGGATTTCTTCTTTTTCCAGAAATTCACAGATTGCAAGCGTCACATCCCGCACTGTCTTCTGACGCTGCTTTAAGACAAACACCAGATCTTCTGTTTTTTCCACAAAGCATACCCGGAGATGATTCAGTACCTCCAACTCTTCCTCGGTCGTATCCTTCGCTCTGCGGATCCATTTTTCCTGCCATTTTTTGTAACCACGGATGCCCAGCGCAAGTACATAATTTTCCAGAAGATCCAATTCCTCACCGGTAAATCCGACCAGATCCGTTCTTAAGAAACGGAACACACTTTCTGCAGAAAAATTCTGTTCTGCCATCGCAAGAAGACTCCGGATATACTCCACAAAAGAATTTAAAAGTACATTCCGCTTATAATCCATGAAAACCGGAATCTCATACTCCCGGAAAGTCTTCTCGATCTCATCCGCATAGAGATTCATGTCACTTGCGATCACCGCGATCTCCCGGTAACGATATTCTTTCTTACGAATTAAAAAACGTATCCTCTGGGCAGCGCATTCTACTTCCATCCTGGGATTTGCCGCTGCATAAACCCGCACATTTGACTGCTTTTCCCTGTAAGTCCTGCCACTGTAACGGAACAGTTCCTTCTCCAGAAATGCAAGTGCCGGCGCATTTCTAAAACGCCAGACCGGCTCCTGGTACAGACAGACCGGCTCTTCGACCAGCACCTTTTCCTCCCCTGCAATCTTCACAAGAGACGTCACCATCTGCTTACTCAGCGCAAACAGCTGATACTTGTCTTTCATCACGTAAGGATCTTCCCTCTTATCCATCGTGACAGTAATCATCACCTTCTGACAATGATGCAGCATTTCCCCCAGTACCTTGTTCTGAAGCGGCGTAAATCCGGTAAACCCATCCAGCGCGATCACACTGTCCTTCAGCATTCTCGATTTGTCCATCACATTGCAGAGAATGTCCAGAATTTCTTCTTTTGTAATATATTTATCTGCAAGATATTCTTCAAATGCCTGATACATCACCTGGATATCCTTCAATTTCCAGGCAAGATACGAAGACTCATCTGCCTCCGTGATCATATCATCCATGCCATCCGGGGAAATGTTGTACTGCGTCAGCTCGGAAATAACGGATTTCACCTCACTGATGTAACCTGGCTTTTTGATATTTCCTTTTAAAACCTTTAGCGAATCTTCTTTTTTCCCCGCGAGTCGCCTGATGATCAGATTCTTTCCTTCATCATCCAGAATCTCCCTGCTTCCATTCCCTGTTTCTTCCAGAACACGAAAAGCAAGACGTGCAAAACTCAGCACGTCTATGTTCATAATTCCATGTCTCGGATGCCGCAGGACCAGTTCCTTCTGCGTCTGCATCGTGAACTGTTCCGGCACCAGAATAATATAATTAATATCAGGATGTTTCATTGATTCCCGAATGATATGTTCATATAGATAATGTGACTTGCCCGAACCCGGATTTCCAAAAATAAACTGTAAAGCCATCTGTTATACCCTCCCGTCAAGCTCTTTCGGCACGTATGCAGATACATGGATTCCATCTTCTTTGTATTCTTCCTCCAGCAGTTCTCCATACTTCCGGATGAGCTGGATTTTCCCGGATTCCTGATAGGAATAAACTCGTTCGATATAAATTTTCTGCTCCCGCAGGATCTCTTCTATTGCCTGAAGAAGCGCCTCCAGACCTTCTCCGGTCTTTGCAGACACCTGTACGATCCGGTCTGCCTTAAAGTCCCGTACCGTCAGGCTTTCCCCGATCCTGTCCATCTTGTTAAATGCCGTGACCACCGGTTTGTCCATTGCCTCCAGACGCTGCAGTGTCTCATACACCACATACATCTGCTCATCCATCTGTGGATTGGATGCATCGACTACATGCAGGATCAGATCCGCATACTTCGCTTCTTCCAGCGTACTTTTAAATGCATCGATCAGATGATGAGGCAGCTTCCGGATAAAGCCTACCGTATCTGTCAGAAGAATCTCCTGTCCGCTTGGCAGCTTCCGGCTTCTTGTCGTCGGATCAAGAGTTGCAAAAAGCTGATCCTCCTGCAGCACACCGGCTCCGGTCAGTGTGTTGAGAAGCGTGGACTTTCCGGCATTGGTATAACCGACAATTGCCACGACCGGGATCCGGTTCTTCGTCCGCTGCTCACGTGTCAGTTCACGGTGTCTCTTCACCTCCCTGAGTTCACGGTTCAGCTGTGCGATCCGGTTCTTGATGAGTCTCCGGTCCATCTCCAGCTTCTTTTCTCCCGGTCCTCTGGTTCCGATTCCGCCTCCCAGACGTGACATCGCCCTTCCTGCCCCAGTAAGCTGTGACTGCCGGTACTTAAGCTGTGCCAGTTCTACCTGGATCTTTCCTTCACTTGTAGAAGCCCGTCCTGCAAAAATATCCAGAATGACCATCGTCCGGTCCATTACCTTCACATCCAGAATATCCGTCAGATTGTTCATCTGTGCCGGAGACAGCTCATCATCACAGACGATCCCGGTTGCGTCAAGCTCCCACAAAAGCTCCCGGATTTCCTCAATCTTGCCTTTTCCGACATAAGTTCCCGGATGGACAAGCTCTCTTTTCTGGATTACCCGTCCGACCGCTTCCGCACCTGCGGTCTTCACCAGATCCTTTAACTCATCCAGAGAATCTTCCGTGTCATCGTTCTCCCTTGTACTGACACCGACCAGAATTACCCTTTCCTTTTCTTCTTTTATTTCATAAAGTGCCATATTATTCTCCCCTGCCAGATTTCTTTCCGTCCCGGATCAGATACAAATCATCACAGAGGCTTTCCAGATCTGTGGCAATATGCGAACTGATCAGAACCCCCGCCTGCTCATGTGCCGTCATATACTCCCGGATCATGGCGAGCACTTCTTCTCTGGCTACCACATCCAGCCCGACTGTCGGCTCATCTAAGATCAGAAGCTCCGCCTCATGGTCAAGCGCGATCAATACTTTTAATTTGGCACGCATACCTGTCGAAAATTCCTTGATCTTTTTTGACAGTGGCAGTTCCATCCGGCTGCACTGTTCTAAAAATTCTTTCTCCGTCACTGACGGATACATCGCCGCAAGTACAGGGGCAATATCTGTAATCGTTAAATATTCGCTGAAGCCTGCGTCTGCAAATGCGACGCCGATCCGCTGCCTGTCCTGCGTTGTCAGCATTTCCACAGGCTTTCCAAACACCGTTACCTCTCCGCCATCCGTTCCGACCAGCCCCAGCGCCACTTTAAAAACTGTCGATTTACCTGCTCCGTTTCTGCCGATCAGTCCGGTAATCCTGCCCGGCATCAGCTCTATACTGCAGTCCAGGGTAAAATCCTCATACTCTTTATGTACGTTTGTAAGTGTTAACATGTTACTCCTCCATTATCATTTCAAACAGATCTCTGAGCTCCTGCTTTGTCAGTCCGCCGCGCAGCGCCTTTTCCACTACCTTCTG
>ERZ773114.3453-NODE-3453-length-12939-cov-2.884042_pt1 | contig 12939 bp, 10 predicted proteins | sample MGYA00580564_ERZ773114 | MGnify/ENA primary metagenome ERZ773114 (study PRJEB29015, sample SAMEA2737836) | human gut metagenome | biome: human gut; feature: human-associated habitat; material: faeces | place: China | collected 2012 ...
GGACGGGGGCCTTGGCACTTCTGAAAAAGCCGCCTGTGAAATAGGAAGGCACTTCCTGTTCCAGGGAGCCGTCTGCATGGTAAAAGAAATGGGTGTAGGTATCTTTTGGTTCGCTTTTAGCGATAGGATAGGCGCTCCCGCCGAAGATGCCCATGTAGCGCAGATCCTGGACATTGGGAGATTTATTGAGCAGGGAGACGGTCAGGCGAATGAGATATTTGCTGCCGGGCAATACTTCCCCTTCCAGATTTTTGACGGGGTGCAGGGTGTACTTTTTTGAGATGAAAAGTTGCCGTGCGGGGTCATAGCCTTCCAGGGTTACGGAGTCCGCCGTGCGTTTCACTTCCTTATACACGGTGTTGTCATAGGAAGGATCCTGGGTGGCGTCCATGTTGAAAACGAGTTCTCCGATGCCCCGTTGCTGGGCTTCGTTAATCGTGATATTATGGTCCGCGACTTTTTGGGAGTCCACAATATCGTTGTGCAGGGTAACCGTGCCGATGGAACCCCCTATGCGGTTGAACGTGTAAGTGATGAAGGGTTCCTGCCTCCTGTTCACTTCCTGCGTGGCTACCAGAGTGATCGGGGCGGTTTTGTCTTCTTCAAGGGCTTTGTTGACGGAGGCCTGTTCCGGGGCGGAGGTTCCGGCTCCGGGGCGGACGCCGGCAACCGGGGCATTGGCTGCGGCGGCAGCCGCCTGCGGTGCGGGAATGGGGGCGGTTTCAGCCTTTTTATTGTTGCCCATGTAAATATTCAGGCCCAGAAGGGCGGCGCAGATGCCTATGATGATCCATGCTGTGCGATCCATAATGTGATATAGCTTGATTGGAGTTGGTGAAAGGAAAGGGGAAGAAAGGTAATTGTTCAGCGTGGGTGGCGCGCCGGGGGCACGGGATCATAACCTGATCCGCCCCACGGGTTGCATCTTAAAATACGCCATGTGCCAAGAAGAAAGCCGCGCCAGGCTCCGTGGATGTGAACGGCCTGGATGAAGTACTGGGAACAAGTGGGTGTATAGCGGCAGCCGCTCCCGGGCCCCCCCAGGGCATGCAGGGGAGCGCTGATGAAGGTTTGGTACCCCTTCACAAGGGTGATGAGCAGCCATTTCATCATGTCTTGTCTTGTTCCCGGGAAAGAAGTTGCAATTTAAGTTTTCGGGCGGCTTTCCGCCAGTCCCGTTCCAAGTCGGCGTAGCTGGCTTCCACGGCCCTCCAGCGGAGGACGCACACCAGGTGTACGCCGTTTTCAAAAGGAGCCCCGTGCGCCCTCAGTATTTCCCTCACGCGTCTCCGCAGTTTGTTGCGGACAACGGCACAGCCGATTTTTTTCGTACAGATGATACCGAATTTGGAGGGTTCCTCCGGATGTTCCAAAGGGGCTGCGCTTAAAACAATAAGCCGACCTGCTACGGATGGCCCCTCGTTGCGTACCCGGGCAAATTGGAATGCCCTGGTCATGCTTTGTTGACGAGTAAGACGCATCTCCCGCGGGTCGGCCCGTGAAAAGAAGTTCCAAGGAGGCGTTAACCGGATCCTGGCGGCTGGATTAACGGCCGTGCTGGATGGTGTGGCGCTTGTACTGGATTTCGGCTCCCTTGGGAAGCAGGCGCTTGCGGCCTTTAGCACGGCGGCGGCGGATGATGTCCGCTCCGTTCTTGGTGGCCATGCGTGCGCGGAATCCGAACTGACGCTTGCGGCAACGCTTGGATGGTTGATAAGTCCTCTTGCTCATGATGTTGAAAGATGCTTCTTGTGAATTACTAGATTCAGTGCCGTCCGTCTAAGCGGCCTATGCACAACCGGACGGAAAGGATAACTATTTTGATTGTTTTGTCAATCCGTCAGGCGATTAATTTGCCGTTTTTCTTGCGGAAAGCACTGGGATAAGTAGTCTTTATGATTGATAGACAGTGTTTTTCTATTTCAGAAAAGCCCGCCTGCTTTACAGAAAGAGCAGTTCCGCGTATGTGGGGACGGGCCACAGGTCTGCGTCCGTCAGGCTTTCCAGCATATCAATGGTGCTTCTCAAATTGTCCATGCCCGTCTGGATGGCCCTGGTATCGGCTTCATCCACGGCGCGGCGCAGTTCCCGCACCTGTCCGGGGAGAATATCCAGCAGCGTGCCGATTTGGGTGGCGCGATCCGTAGTAGCTTTCATTCCCGCCTTGATTCCGGATGCCTTCATCTGGGCAATGGCGGTGGTAAGCTGCGTGAGCTGTTCCGTTACGGCGGGGATGTAAAGGGTTTCCACCATCAGGAGGGCCGTTTCCGCTTCAATGTTGATTTCCTTGTGGAATATTTCCGTCTGGATTTCATGGCGGGCGTGGAGTTCTACGGGGCTGACCACTTTGTACTTTTCAAAAAGCGCCTTGGCCTTGGGCGTTTCCAGAGCGGCCAGGGCTTCAATGGTGCCGGGGATGTTGGGGAGGTTGCGGCGTTCCGCTTCCTCTACCCAGGCTTCTCCGTAACCGTCCCCGCTGAATAGAATGCGCTTATGCTTCTTGATGATGTTTTGAAGGAGCTTGTTGAGGGTGGCGTGGAACTCCTCGGGCTTGTCCTTGACAGGTTCCAGGATGGTGCAGATTTCATCCAGGCTTTCCGCCACAATGGTATTGAGCACCGTCATGGGCCATGCACAGGTTTGGGAGGAACCTACGGCGCGGAATTCGAATTTATTGCCTGTGAAGGCAAAGGGGCTGGTGCGGTTCCGGTCGGAGGCGTCCAGAGGGAACATGGGCAGGGTGTCCACGCCGATGTTGATGGTCTTTTGGGTGCGCGCTTTTTTAGTGCCTCCTTTCTCGATTTGCTCAATGATTTCATCCAGCAGATCTCCCAGGAAGATGGAAATGATGGCCGGGGGGGCTTCATGGGCACCCAGGCGGTGTTCATTGCCGGATTTGGCGACGGAGGCGCGCAGCAGATCCGCATGTTCGTCCACGGCCTTGATGGTGGCGCAGAGCAGAGTGAGGAAGATGGCGTTTTCCTGCGGGCTGGAACCGGGATTGAGCAGGCTGCCGTAACCGGGGGCGGAGAGGGACCAGTTGTTGTGCTTGCCGGAGCCGTTCATGCCGGAGAAGGGCTTTTCATGCAGCAGGCAGACCATGTCATGCTTGTTGGCGGTTTTCCGGAGCACCTCCATGACCAGCATATTATGGTCCACGGCCAGGTTCTGGCTTTCAAAAATGGGCGCGATCTCAAACTGGCCGGGAGCGACTTCATTGTGGCGCGTTTTGGCCGGGATGCCGAGTTTCCAGAGGGCTTCGTCCACGTCCACCATGAATTCCAGCACGCGGTCCTTGATGGAGCCGAAGTAGTGGTCTTCCATCTGCTGGTGTTTGGGGGGCACATTGCCGAAAAGGGTGCGTCCGCACATCATCAGGTCCGGGCGCAGGGCATAAAGCTGCTTGTCCACCAGGAAGTATTCCTGTTCCGCCCCCAGGTCGGCGCTGACATGAATGTTGTCCGGACCGCCAAAGCAGGACAACAGCCGCTTGGCCTGCCGGGTGACGGCAGTCATGGATCTCAGGAGAGGCGTCTTTTTGTCCAGCGCCTGTCCCTTGTAAGAGCAGAAAGCGGTTGGGATGCAAAGCGTGGCGCCGTTTTCCGTCCGTTTGATGAAGGCGGGGCTGGTGGGGTCCCATGCGGTGTAGCCGCGTGCTTCAAAGGTGGCGCGGAGACCGCCGGAAGGGAAGCTGGAGGCGTCCGGCTCGCCCTGCACCAGGCTCTTGCCGGAAAATTTGAGTTCCAGATTTCCCTCCGGGTCCACGTCCACAAAGGAGTCGTGCTTTTCCGCCGTGCTCCCATTGAGAGGCTGGAACCAGTGCGTGTAATGGCTGGCTCCCTTTTCCAGAGCCCACGTCATCATGGCCTGAGCCACTTCATTGGCGATGTCGGGATCCAGTTTTTCGTCCTTGCGGATGGTAGCCAGCAGTTTTTTGTAAACGGGGCGGGGCAGGTAATTGCGCATGGTCTCCATGTTGAAGACATCCTGACCGTAAATTTCCGCAATAAAGGTTGCGGCGTTGCCAACATCGGAAGGTGGGTTTGTATGCATCTTGATAGGGAACGCGCCAAAAGGCTCGGAACATACCAAACCTTAAAAGAGACTTTTTGGCAAGCCGAATCCTGCCCTATTTCTTCAGGAAAAGGACTTCTTCCGCCCCCATCCGTTTTCGGGAAGAAGCGTAAACGGTTTTCCGGTTTCTATGGTTCTCCGGCGGCAATGGCGAAATTGGGGAAGGAGGGAAACGCTTTAAAGGAAGGGATGGACCGTGATTGTCGGGAAGAGGGCCGGACGGGAGTTGGTGAAGCGCCGGGTTTTTTGTTTCATGAAACAGCGCGGGAGCCTGCCGATCGGTATTTTCCCGTATCTTGCAAGAAATTTATTTCGTTTTCAGTAGTAATAAGTACAACCATATTATTGTGAAATGCGTTTTCTGTTAATAGCAAGATGTTTATTGTTGATGATGCTGTGTTGTGCGGGAGCGGGGATGCGGCTTCATGCCCAGCCTTTGAATAAGGGCCGGATTGCCATTCTGGGTGATAGTATTGCTTACGCGGGCCATTGGGCCAATGAAGTGGAAAACACCTTGAGGGACGATAAAAAATTTGCAGCCTGCGAGATTGTCAACTTTGCCGTTCCCAGCGAGACGGTAGCCGGGTTGAGCGAATATGGCCATGCGGGCGGCAGATTCCCCCGTCCATGCCTGCATGAGCGCCTCAGCCGGATTCTCAAGATGTACCAGCCTCAATTGATTCTGGCCTGCTACGGGATGAATGACGGCCTCATGCAGGCGTTTGACAAAGCGCGTTTTCAAGCGTACCAGGAAGGGAATATCCGCCTTAAAAAGGCTGCCGATGCGGCAAAAGCGGAGATTGTCTTCATTACTCCTCCATTGTTCCGGGGGGATTCCGCTGAACAGGCTGAGTACGACACTGTATTGGACAAGTACGCGGAATGGCTGGTTTCTAAAAGAAAAGACGGCTGGAAAGTCATAGATATCCGTCCCGGGCTTCGGAAATTCATTGCCAGAGAGAAGGCAGGGAATCCCGGTTTCAGGTATTCCGGTGACGGCGTGCACCCCGGCCCGGAAGGGCACCATATGATAGCCCGGGAAGTTCTTGCCGGGCTGGTCCCGGAAATAGGCCTTGCTCCTGAGGTTGCGGAAAAAGACCATCGGCCGACGCCGGATACGATGAAAAAACATGAGAAAGTCCGTAATGAATGGCTGGTAAAAACAGGACATGCACGGCCGGAAATTCCGGGGTATGATCCGGAAATGGCCAAGCGTCAGTTCCCTAGGACGGTTTCTGTCTGGAATGGTTTTTTACGGGAGGAGTTTACCGTGGGCGGCCGCAGGGCATTCATCGTCTTTCCCGACAAGGCTGTTGTTTCTGGAAAAGAACAGTTGTGGATATGGCGGCCGCAATTTTTTGATTATAAGCCTATAGCAGATCTAGAACTGGTAAGGCGCGGTTATGCGGCGGTATTTATCAGCATGGAAGACCTTTACGGTTCTCCCAAGGCCATGGATGTGATGGATCAATTTTACAGGTATCTGGTGGGTGAACGCGGTTTTTCCAGAAAAACGGTGTTGTTTGGACTGAGCCGTGGAGGCCTTTATGCGCTTAACTGGGCGGAGAAGAATCCTTTGTGCGTGGCTGGCGTTTATGTGGATGCCCCCGTCTGTGATTTCAAAAGCTGGCCGGCCGGCAGGGGCAAGGGCAAAGGTTCGCCGGATGACTGGAACAAATGCCTGCGCGCCTACGGCTTTAATGAACAGCAGGCTTTGTCCTATAAAGGTAACCCCGTGGACAATATGCGCGGCATGGCTAAAGCCGGAATTCCTTTGTTGTTTATTTCCCGGACGGAAGATGACGTAGTCCCTATTGAAGAGAATACGGATGTTTTCGCTAAGCGTTACGCCGGGATGGGGGGGCCTGTAAGAGTCATCCGCCGGTCCGGAGGGCATCATCCGCACGGTTTTGACAATCCTGCCCATATCGTAGATTTTGTTCTTTCCGTTACCGGACAGCCCGTCCCCTTGCGCGTTGCGTGCCTGGGAGACAGTAATACTTTTGGAGCGGGAGTAGCCGGAGCCAATAAGGATGTTTTGCGCTGGAGCCATCTTCTTGGTCAGGAATTGAGGAAAAAATTCAAACGGAAAGAAATAGAAGTGCTGAACTGCGGCGTTAACGGGCGTACCCTTCTGGCCAAGGGAGACCTTCCCTATATTAAAACGGGCGAGTACCGGAATGCGCTCAATTCCCATGCACAGATTGCCATTATCGCTTTAGGCACCAATGACGCCAAACCGCAGAACAGGAAATTCCTGTCCGAGTTTAAGCAGAATTATGCCGCCATCATCGCCGAACTGCGGGAAAACATGCCCGGTATTCAAATCTATTGCGCAATTCCGCTTCCCTCGTGGCAGTCTTCCAGCCAAATTGACAAGGAAACGGTGAAAAATAAAATTGTCCCTCTTGTGAAGCAGGTTGCGAAGGACAATAATTGTAAAACCATCGACTTTTTCACCCCTTTTCAAGATAAACCGGAACTTTTTCCCGATGGCGTTCATCCCAATGCCGATGGGCAGGTGATTATGGCTGATGCTGCGCTCAAGGAACTTCTGAAGAAGTAGTTTTTTAATTTAATCAATACGGAATAAATGAACACCAGACTATCGGCAATCACAGGTTCGATTCTCCTGCTGTCGTCCCCGCTGCAGGGATTTTCCGCAACAACTCATCCGGATTCCTGCATGAACCGGGATTGGAAAAAAGAGATTCCCCTGCCAGTATATCCAAACCGGGAAATGACGGAACTTTATCACCAAACATGGGAAATTGCGGCAGGGCGCGTCAGGAAAGGGCCGGAAGGGCTACCCGCGTCTCCCTATATGGATGAAAATTGCTACGAAGATCAAATCTGGATATGGGACACCTGTTTCATGGTGCTTTTTGCCAAGTATGCGCCCAGGGCGTTTCCCGGAATAGAAAGTCTGGATAATCTTTACAAACCTATCCATGAAAAAGCCGCTACGCCCCTTAGAATCCATTTAGTGGATAATCCCCCGCTGTTTGCTTGGGTGGAAAAGGAATATTTTGATTTCACAGGAGATAAGAGGCGGCTTAATCATCTTCTTAATGAAAAGCGGTATTTGCAGAAGCATTTCAAATGGTTTGCCCGGGCTAAGGCTGGTGAACGGTTTGAATGTTCCCCCCAGCGTATTTACTTGAATTCCATTGGGGATGATGGCTTTACCTGGACGGGGAGAGCGAGCGGTATGGACAATACTCCCCGCGGGCGTGATGCCGGAGGATACCATAAGGTGTTATGGGTGGATGCCATTTCCCAGCAGGCTCTTAGCGCCCACTGCATTGCTACCATGGAACAGGCTTTGGGAAATGAAAATGAAGCAAGAAAATGGAACGCTGAATATGAAGCGCTTAAGAAAAAGATCAACCATCTTTACTGGGATGAGCGGGATGGATTTTATTACGATGTCACCATTGCGGACAAACAGCCCTGCCGCGTTAAAACCATTGCTTCCTATTGGCCCCTTCTGGCCCGGATTGCGTCCAGGGAACAGGCGCGGAGCATGGTAAATCATCTGATGAATCCCGGGGAATTCGGAGGCAGTTATCCGACACCTTCCCTGGCCCGCTCGGATAAGGATTATCATCATCAAACCGGGGATTACTGGCGGGGAGGAATCTGGCTGCCGACGACATATATGGCGATTAAGGCCATTGAAAAGTATGGCTACCATGAGGAGGCCGATGCTATTGCCGAGAAGGTTATCAACCAGCAGCTTGCCGCTTACAGGAATATGGAACCGCATACTGTCTGGGAGTGCTATAGCCCAAGCGGAGATGCCCCCTCCACAGAACACGGACGCCGTGTAAGACCGGAATTTTGCGGCTGGTCAGCCCTGGGGCCGATTGCGTTGTTTATTGAAAATGTGCTGGGATTTAAGAAAGTGTCTGCCGCCGGAAAGGAAGTCCGGTGGAGGTTGAAAAAAAACAAGGGCCGCCATGGAATCAGGAATTTGAGGTTTGGCGATATTGTAACCGATATTGTTTTTGATGGTGAAGGCACGGTGTCGGTCACGTCGAATGCTTCTTACTCTTTAATCATTAATGGCAATACTTATTCAGTAAGGAAGGGGGATACTGAAATTAAGCTGTAAGGACCTTCTGTTTATCCACGGAAGGGCGTCATTGATGTTCTTCCGCGGGGTTTTTCCTTTTGCCGGGGCAAGATGCGGGTTTTTCCCGTGCCTGCGCCAATTTTTTTTCTTTTGGAGGCGGCCTGAGAGGCAAGGGTGACAAAGGAAATTCCGGAAGGGCGGCAAGGCAATGTTCCGGAACATTACTTGAGAGGTAATGTTGTCTGCCGTTTTAACGGGGAGGGCAGGCTTCCTCCATATGCCTTACGGAAATTTTTTGGTAAAGGGTATGGGTTTGTCCGGGGGCGAGGGAAATGGAACGGGGCTCCGCGTTTCCCGTTTCAATGCACAGGAATTTATTCCAGGACTCCGCACCCAGGTCCGCCATGTTTTTGGCGCCCTGTTGTCCAGGATTCCAGACGATGACGGAAGAGGCATGGTTCCGCTCCACCGTGATGGCGCGGTTCAGCATGAGGTCTTCCAGCATTGTTTTTCCCGAACAGGAGGGTAAGTTGTAAACGCGGTCCAGACACCCCAGCGGCGCCAGCGGGCGTTCTCCGTGCTTCATGGGCTGGGCGGCTTCTTCCCGGAACGGGATGTCCTCCAGCCCATGAACGCGGCATTTGGTCAGGTTGCCGACGGCAAAGTAGTTGTGGAAGGCTTCCGTGAGCTTGCAGGGCTGCGTGCGCGCCGTGGTTTCCAGCTTCATGGTCAGCGTGCGGCCCAGGGTAAGGCGCAGGATGGCGGCGGGATAGGATTCATCTTCCGGATAGAAAGCCAGGGAGAGCAGGACGTTGCCGCACTTGTCCATTTCCTGGTGGTGGAGGTGCCATTCCGAGGTGCGCGCTATGCCGTGGGACGGTGCTCCTTCCCGGGGGCCGAACCAGGGCCAGCAGACGGGGATGCCTCCGCGGATGGCTTTGCCGGGGACAAAAGCTGCGTTGGGAGAAAGAAAAAGGCATTCCTCATGCCCTGCCGGCTTCCATGAGGTGAGGTGCGCTCCCTGAAGGCACAGGGATGCCGTGCAGAGCGGTGTTGTTACGTCCAGGAAAGAAAGCCCCTGGTTTGTTGTGCGCCGGACGGTCATGGCTGAAGGCGTTCAATTGTCCAGGAGCCGTTTTCCTGAAGTTTGTACATGAAACGGTCATGCACGCGGCCGGGGCCGCCCTGCCAGAATTCAAAGGTATCCGGGATAATTCGGTAGCCGCCCCAGAAGGAGGGAAGGGGAATTTCTCCCTTGGAGAATTTGTTTTTCAGTTCCATCAACTTCATTTCCAACAGTTTTCTTCCGGAGATGACGGAGCTTTGGTGTGAAACCCAAGCTCCAAGCTGGGATTCCTTGGGGCGGGTGAGGAAATATTTCAGGGATTCCGCGCGGGAGACTTTGACGGCTTTTCCGTAAATGATGATCTGGCGTTCCAGCATTACCCACGGAAGCATCATGCAGACCTGCGGATTTTCTTCAATATCGCGGGCCTTGTGGCTGCCGTAGTTGGTGAAGAAAACAAAGCCCGTCCGGTCAAAATATTTGAGCAGCACGGTGCGCAGGGAGGGCCTGCCCTGGGCGTCCGCCGTGGCCAGGGAAAAAGCGTTGGGTTCCGGAATATCCGCTTTCAGGGCCTGTTCAAACCAGGTTTGGAATTGTTCAAAGGGATTTTCCGCCAGGTCCTTTCTGTGCAGCTGGCCTTTGAGGTATTCTTCTCTGAAATTGGACAAGTCCATGGCGTGTTGAACGATGAGGGGTTATTCTACGCTGAAATCCAGCCCCAGGTCCAGGGAGGGGGCCGAGTGGGTCACGTAGCCTACGGAGACGAAGTCCACGCCGGATTCCGCAATGGCGGCTACCGTGTCCAGGTGAACGCCTCCGCTGGCTTCCAGCAGGGGGGTGGTGTGTCCTCCGCGCAAGGCGACGGCTTGTTTCAGCATTTCCGGCGTCATGTTGTCCAGAAGGATATGGTCCACGCCTTCCAGTTTAAGGAAGTTGCCCACCTGTTCCAGGGTGTCCGCTTCCAGCTGGATTTCCACGCCGGGCTTTTCCTGACGCAGCCTGTTGATGCATTCCTGAAGGTGTTCCGTATTTCCATCCGTCATCAGGTGGTTGTCTTTCACCATGGCGCGGTCATAAAGGCCCATGCGGTGGTTGGTGCCTCCGCCATGGAGCACGGCCGCTTTTTCCAGCAGACGGTAGCCGGGAGTGGTTTTGCGGGTATCCAGAATGCGGGCGCTGGTCTTCTCGTCGGTGACGTCACCAAAATTCATGGTTCCGAGACAAAGGCGGCTGACTTTCAGGCCGGTGCGGCCAAGATGCGTATAGTTCATAAACGGCTCCGTTAGATGAGTGTTCCGCCCTGGCCTACCAGCCAGAGCGCATGATTTTCAAGAATAACGAAGCACAACGTGTACAGTGAGTGGACGTGCATGAATGGACTTGTGAAAAAAATTCAGCAATGGATTAGCCCTAATCGGTCTAAGGTGTATATCATTTCTTCATCAACGCATTCGGGTTTTAACGCCGCATAAGGAAAACTATTCTGTATGCAAATAAGCAGAGCTGATGTTGCCGATCTTATTTATTTCATGGCGATTGCACGTCATCGCAGCTTCAGCCGTGCGGCAATTGAATTAGGCGTCAGTGCATCAGCGCTGAGTCATGCCCTGAAGGGACTGGAAACCCGGCTCGGAGTTCGCCTGCTTAATCGCACGACCAAGAGCGTCACCCCTACGGCAGCTGGTGAGGAACTGGTTCAGTCTGTTCTTCAGCCTTTCGACACCATAGAAGGCGCGCTTGAATCGCTTAACCGGTATCGCAATACCCCTACCGGACGTATCCGCATCAATGCAGCCGTTGAAGCGGCAAATCTTTTGCTTGCGCCGGTCATGCCCGCTTTTATGGATCGCTATCCCGATATTGAAATCGATATTGTGGCCAGCAACCGTATGGTTGACGTGACTGATGCGGGCTTCGATGCCGGCATCCGCTATGGTGGCACCGTCCCGGAGGACATGGTTGCCCGGCGTTTATCTGCCGATATTCGCTGGGTTATCGCGGCCTCCCCTGATTACCTGGAACGCTACGGAACGCCTGAACATCCGGATGATTTATTCTGCATCAGCAATCGTCTCGGTGACGATCGGGTTTATCGCTGGGAACTTGCGCGAGACGGCGAAACATACCAAATGACAGTGCCAGGCTCAGTGACGGTCAATCATGCCGAAACGGGTCTGGTGGCCGTATTGGGCGGGGCTGGCCTGATGTATTTTCCGGAGCCTCTTGTTGCACCCTATGTCAAGGATGGACGGCTCCGTCTGGTGCTTACGGAATGGTCCCCACTAGAGGAAGGTTTTCATATCTATTATTCAAGCCGCCGGCAATTGCCGACCGGGCTTCGCCTTCTGATTGAGTTCATACAGGAGGCCAGGCCGCTGGGGTTGTGAAATAGTGCCTCCATACTGAACGATGCGTTATCGGCTTTATCGCCCCGTCGCTTATTCAGAATGCTCAGTTGCAGGAAGCCGCAGGGAGTCTGCAAGGCGTGCTGTTTGCTAATAATGGAGAAACAAGAGGTAACGCTGTGAAAAATTACAAAAAAAACATGGGTTGTAGTTTATTTGAAGGCTAGCCCAGGTGACCCGCATCAATAAGCGCCATACGAAGATGTTTCTGAATGAAATCCGCTTTATAAATGCTGTATCGGTGGCTGTCATTTTCACATAATAACATCGCGCTTTTTTTCATTAAAGCGTACTGAATGGCTACGTCATTGTGTTTAATAAGGTAATCACGGAATGCCAGGTGTTTTATGATTTGAGCATCCCCGGTGGCAAACGCATGGATATGATGACTACGCTGATTTCCACCTTTTGTAAAGTACCTACGATTTAAAATGCCGTTTTCACCACGCACAGTATATCCTACACCCTCCATTGCCTGATTCAAACTGTCCAGTTCTTCAAGATTAGCAACTTCGATTAATATATCTATTACTGGCTTAGCTGATAATCCAGGCACCGAGGTGCTACCAATATGATGAATCCGGGATATCACTTTACCAAGCGTCATCTGCAACAGAGTACGTTCGCTCTCAAATAAAGCCGGCCACATCTCATCATAATCAACTACAGTCAATATTCGCATGTTCAACAGTCACACCTTTTAAGGAAATTTAAGCAGTCACAATAACATAAATCGCCTCTGCTGACTTGAAGGCATTTATAATCTGTATCTGTCCTCATAATTTTCAACCATCGTCTGACAAAATGCCCTAAACCCCTTTGTAGTGCTCTTTATTCAGACCATACTTCTTCATTCTGAGATAAAGTTTTTTACGCGGTATCAGCAGATACTCCGCCACCTCATTAATACGTCCCTGGTGGATATTCAGCGCTTCGGTGATGATCTGCCGTTCGACGTCCTCAACCCGCTGATCCAGCGGCGTCGGCTCGCCGATGTGCATCAGCGGATTAACCGTTTCTGCGAGTGGTAATACCCCTACTGCAAACAGCTCGGCGGCGTTCGCCAGTTCGCGAACGTTATTTGGCCACACCCGGCGCATCATCCCCTTCAACAGACCAGCATCCACCTCCGGGACGGGATGATTCAGCCGTTGACAGGTTTTTTGCAAATAGTGATGAAACAGCGGCTCGATATCATCAGGTCGCTTTGACAGAGACTGGCAGCCAATTTGCGTCAGCGCGAAGCAGTAATAGAGTTCCGCCACTATCTGGCTGCTGGCGGCCAACTCCACCAGCGAAGCGCTACCGATACCAAT
>ERZ773114.3463-NODE-3463-length-12912-cov-23.731664_pt1 | contig 12912 bp, 10 predicted proteins | sample MGYA00580564_ERZ773114 | MGnify/ENA primary metagenome ERZ773114 (study PRJEB29015, sample SAMEA2737836) | human gut metagenome | biome: human gut; feature: human-associated habitat; material: faeces | place: China | collected 2012 ...
GGCGCCTTGTCAAAGCCCGTGGCGATGACGGTGACGCGGATCTCGTCGTCGAGCGAGGGATCGAAGCTCGCGCCGAAGATGATGTTGGCGTCCGGATGCGCAGCCTCCTGAACGAGGTTGGCAGCGGTCTCGACATCCTCCAGGCCCATATCCTCGGAGCCGGTGATGTTGATGAGCACGCCGCGCGCGCCGTTGATCGACGTCTCCATGAGCGGGCTCGCAACGGCCATGCGGGCAGCGTCCTCCGCCTTGCCCTTGCCGGCGGCGCGGCCGACGCCCATGTGGGCGAAGCCGGCGTCTTTCATGACGCAGGTGACGTCCGCAAAGTCGAGGTTGATGAAGCCGGTGTTCTTGATGAGGTCGGAGATGCTCACGACGGCCTGACGCAGCACGTCGTCCGCGATCTCGAAAGCGTTGGCCAGCGTGACCTTCTGGTCGGTGGCAAACTTCAGGCGGTCATTCGGGATGATGAGCAGGGAGTCGACCTTGCCCAGCAGCTCGTTGATGCCGACCATGGCCTGATCCATGCGGCGCTTACCCTCGAACTTGAAGGGCTTGGTGACGACGCCGACGGTCAGGATACCGGCCTCGCGGGCGATGTCCGCGATCGTGGGCGCTGCGCCCGTGCCGGTGCCGCCGCCCATGCCGGCAGTGATGAAGACCATGTCGGCATTTTCCAGGCTCTTGGCAATGTTGTTGCGGCTCTCCTCGGCGCTGCGCTTGCCGACGTCGGGATCGCTGCCGGCGCCCTGACCATGGGTCAGCTTCTCGCCGATCTGGATCTTCTGGTCTGCACTGGAGACGGCCAGAGCCTGCTTATCTGTATTGACAGCCACGTACTCAATTCCCTGAGTGCCGGACTTAACCATGCGGTTTACGACATTGTTGCCGGCCCCGCCAACACCAACGACCTTGATGGTGACGACATTTTCCGGACCGGACTCGGTAGCAAAGGACATATTCGGTTCCTCCCTGTTGTTTCTATTTGTATCAGCGCTCGGCGCGTGTGCGCTCTGAGGGCCGTTTCTTGGCGGATTTCGCTTTTGTCTGTTCTTATTCTTTCCCATTTTATATCGTTTTCCTTATCAGGTCAATCTTTTTTTGTGAACATTCAGCCGGGGCTGAAATGCGCGCGCTTGTCGATCGACAGATCGATGGTGCCGGTATCGCCGGCCGTGAGCTGCGATATGGCGCTCTGGAGCATACCGAATTTATACTCGACATTCTCGTTTGCACCGAGGCGCACCGTGAACCGCCCGTCATAGAGAAAGCTCGGGCTCGCCGCGTCCGAAAGGTCGATCACCGTGACCTTGGACGCCATGTCGCGCGTGAGCAGCTGCCCGAGGATCGCCACAAGGTACGTGACCTTCGGCGCGTCGGCGTCGCCGGCATTGAGCACCTCGCCGACCTTCGGTTCCACCGGCGTGATGCCGTCGATACGGGCGAGGCCGGTCAGTTCACTGTCCGTGACGGACTTGAGCAGCTTGCAGTTCTGGTCGACGACCCAGTAGCCGTCGTCCGCCTTGACATAGGCCATGGCGCTGCTCTCCTGGATCGTAATGGTGACGCGGTTCGGCAGGGCGCGCGTGACCTTTGCTTTGTCCACATAGGGAAGCTTGCTGAAGATGCGGCTGGCCGCCGAGAAACGGTTGATGAAAAAGAGGTTGTCGCCCTTGCCGATGCCCGAGGCGTCAACGACCTCCTCGGCCGTGTAGATGGAGTTTCCGACGACCTCGACCTTCGAGACGCGGAAAAAAACGCTCATCCCCAGCACAAGCGCCACGCAGATCAGCAGGAAGATCAGCGGCTGCAGCAGCGATCTCCCCCGCCCTGCGGACGGACGGCGCACACGGCGCACACGGCGCGCACGGCGCTGCCGGGGCTGCTTCGATTGTTTCATAGGCAGAGATTCCTTTCACCGCGGCGCGGCACAGCGCACGTCAGCGCCCAGCGCCGACAGGCACGCGTCAAAGCGGTCGTACCCGCGGTCAATATACCCGTCGTCGAAAAGCTCGGTCGCGCCCTCGGCGCAAAGCCCGGCCACAAGCATGGCCGCGCCGCCGCGCAGGTCGCTTGCCGTGAGCGGCGCGCCGGCAAGCCGCTCGACGCCGGTGACATATGCCACACGGCCCTCGATGCTGACGGCTGCGCCCAGACGCCGGAATTCCTCGGCATGACGGTAGCGGTTGGTAAAGATGTTTTCGGTGAACACCGTGGTGCCCTTTGCCCGCAGGCAGGCCGCCATGAGCGGCGGCTGCGCATCCGTGGGAAAGCCCGGATACGGCTGCGTGACGACCGGGCGCGGCGCCGTGAGCTGTCCATCCGATGTCAGGCGCACGGCGGACGCCGTTGTGATTATAGCACATCCCGCCTCAGAAAGCGAGTCAAGAACGGTCGAAAAGTGTGCCGGATCTACATCCTGCAGCTCCACCTCACCGCCGCAGGCGGCGGCAGCGCACAGGATCGTCGCTGCGACGATGCGGTCGGGCATGATCGTGTGCTCGACAAACGGCCGCGGCCGGAAGCCGCCGACCGTGACCGTGGACGTGCCCGCGCCGGAAATGTCCGCGCCGAGCTTGCGCAGGTAGCACTGCAGGTCGGCGATCTCCGGCTCGCGCGCGGCATTGCAGATGACCGTCTCCCCCGCCGCTGCGCAGGCAGCGAGCATGGCGTTTTCCGTCGCGCCGACGCTCGGAAACGGCAGCAGGATGCGCCGCCCCTTCAGCTCGTGCGCGCTGCAGACAATGTCCCCGCCGCGCTCCGTGACCTCCGCACCGAGCGCGCGCAGCGCGTCTAAGTGCAGATTCACCGGCCGCGGCCCGAGCTCGCACCCGCCCGGCATGGACAGGCGCGCCGTGCCGAAGCGCGCGAGGATCGCGCCGAGAAAGATGACCGACGAGCGCAGCTCCCGCATGAGTGCGTGCGGGATGAAATCGCAGTGCATCCCGCGCGAATCGATGCGTACCGTGTCCCCGTCGCGCACCGCCGTGCAGCCGAGATGCTGCAGGATGCGCAGCGTGGTCGTCACGTCCCGCAGATCGGGCACGTTGTGCAGAACCGTCTCACCTCCGGAGAGCACCGACGCCGCCATGATCGGCAGCACCGCATTCTTGGCGCCCTGCACCCGTGTGCTCCCGGTCAGCCTGTTTCCGCCGTAAATGTGCCATATGCTCATGATCTTTCCTCCGCACAGCAAATTCATGCCATCCTATGCAGAGAAACGTGAAGTTGTCATTTTGTATGCCGGTCCGCCAGCTCAAGCACCAGATCGGCAATGCGTTCGGCGGCATCGCTCACGCCGGCGGCGCGCATATTGTCCGCCATCTGCGCAAGCTGTGCGGGGTCTGCGAGCAGGTCGCTGACGAGGTTATACAGGTCGTCCGCCGTGAACGACCCTTCGAGCAGCACCTTTGCGCCGCCGGCACGCTCGAGCACGCGCGCGTTGCGCTCCTGATGGTTGTTCGTGACGTTCGGCGACGGGATGAGCACGGCGGGCTTGCCGATGCACGTGAGCTCGGCGAGCGTGGACGCGCCCGCGCGGCACAGCACAAGATCGGCCGCGTCCATCACCAGCGGCATATCGTAGATGTACGGCCGCACGTCCATGCCGTGTGCCGCGAGATCGGCCGGGCACTTTTCCAGCAGCGCCGTGTGCATCTTCTCATAGCCGTTGCGCCCCGCCGAGTGGATGAGCGAAAACGGTGCGCCCGTCACGGCGGCGCGGGTGATGAAGGCCGTCATGATCTCATTCATGTATGACGCGCCGAGCGACCCCCACACCGACACGACCAGCGGCTTTTCGGGATCGAGGCCGAGCTGGCGCTTGGCCTCCGCCTTGGAGCAGGCCGTGAACGCGCCGCGCACCGGCGTGCCGGTGACGACGACCTTGTCCTGCTCGCTGTAGTGCTGCTTGCTCTCCTCGAAGCCGACCAGAATACGGTCGACCGCTCCGGCAAGCATCTTCGTCGTCAGGCCGGGTACGGCGTTGGACTCATGCACGATGGCCGGAATGCCGAGCTGCGCCGCCGCCTTGAGCACGGGGTAGCACACATAGCCGCCCGTGCCGATGGCGACATCGGGCTTGAAGTCCTCGATGATCTTGCGCGCGTCCTTCGTCGCCTGCCGCACGTTGTGCAGCGAGCGGAAGTTGTACGCGATCTCCGAGGGCTTGAGGCTGCGGTGGATATTCGTGACCTCCACGGTCACGATATCATAGCCCGCACGCGGAACAAGGTCCGTCTCCATCTTGCCGTTTGCGCCGACAAAGAGGATGCCGCAGTCGGGCATCCGTTCGCGCAGAACGCCCGCGACCGCGAGCGCGGGGTTGATGTGGCCTGCGGTTCCGCCGCAGGTAAAGAGAAAATTCATAGTCAGTCCCTCCCGGAATATCGAAACTCAGGCGGCGTGCGCCGCCGAGACAGCTTACAAGGTTCGGATGCTACCGCGCTTTTTTCGTCGGAATGTCGCGCGATATGCTCAAAATAATGCCCATTTCACCGAGCTGCATCAGCAGCGCCGTGCCGCCGTAGCTGAAAAACGGCAGCGAGATGCCGGTGCAGGGGATGAGATTCGTGACGACCGCGATGTTCAGAAACACCTGGATCGACAGCAGCGTCGTGATGCCGACGCCGACGAGAAAGCTGTAGCGGTCGGGCGAGTGCGCGGCGATCCAATAGCCGCGGCAGATGAGCAGCGCGAACAGGATCAAAATCGCGACCGCGCCGACATAGCCGAGCTCCTCGCAGACGATGGAAAAGATGTAGTCGTTGTGCTCCTCCGGCAGGTAGAGGTATTTCTGCCGGCTCTGGCCGAGGCCGAGCCCGAGAAAGCCGCCCGAACCGATGGAATACAGCGACTGCACGATCTGATATCCGGCAGCACTCGTGTCAGCGAACGGATCGCGCCACGACACGATGCGCTTGTGCACATAGGGCACGAACTTGCCCGCGATCAGCAGCAGCGCGCCCGCGCCGCCCATGCCGATGAGCAGGTACGAGAGCTTGATGCCGCCGACAAACATCATCACGATCGCCAGCGCCATGATGATGATCGACGCCGACAGATGCGGCTCGAGCATGAGCAGGATGACGATGCCGCCGGTGATGACCATGAACGGCACGACGCCGTAGCGGATCGTCTGCATCTGGTCTTTGTATGTGCAGATCATGCTCGAGAAAAACAGCACGACCGCGATCTTTGCGATCTCCGACGGCTGAAATGTCGTAAAGCCGAGACTCAGCCACCGGCGCGCGCCGCCGCCGACCACGCCGATGTGCGGGATCCAGACGATGGCGAGCAGGAAAATGCTCACGCCCAGCAGCGCGAGCGACCAGCGGCGGTACGTCGCCATGCGCACGTTGGAAAACAAAATCATACCCACCACGCCGGCCACGGCGAAGCCTGCCTGCCGGACGAAATAATACGTCGGCGACTTGCCCTGCGCATAGGCGCGGGCAAAGCTCGACGAGAGCACCATGATGACGCCGATCGCCAGCAGCAGCAGCGTGAGCACGAAAAACGGCAGGTCAAAGCTGCCGCGCTTTGCCCCGGCAGCCGCCCCTGTCCGGCGCGCAGGAAGTCTCAGATCGGATATATTCATGAACGCACCTCCCTGCGCTGCGGCGCGCTCACGCACCGAAGCGGTGGAACACGCCAATAAACGACAAAACTGCAAACAGCACCGTCACGCCGGCAAACAGCGCCACGATCTGCTTTTCCTTCCACTTGTGGCCCGTCCAGCCGCCCATCTCCAGATGGTGGTGGAACGGGGACATCCTGAACACGCGCTTGCCGTGCGTGAGCTTGAAATAGCCGACCTGAATGATGTCCGAGAGCGCCTCGACGATGTACATGATGCCGACTGTCACGAGGATGAGCGGCATATCATAGGCGAAGGCCAGCGCCGCGACCGCGCCGCCGAGAAAGAGCGAGCCCGTGTCGCCCATGAACACCTTGGCCGGATTGAAGTTATAGATCAAAAAGCCCAGCAGGCCGCCGGCGATGCCGGAGGCGAACACGCCGAGGGACAAAAAACGCTCGCCCCAGAGAATGGACAGCACGGCAAAAAAGATGCACACCGGCATCGTCGTGCTCGCGGCGAGGCCGTCCACGCCGTCGGTGAGGTTCACGGAGTTGACCGTGCCGACGATGACGAAGGCGGCAAAGATCACATACAGCGGCTCGGAGATCGGCACGGTCTTGTTCCAGAACGGGATGTAGAGACTGTCGAGCGCGACATAGCCAAAGCGGCGCATGAGGAAAATGAACGCCACGGCCGCCGCCAGCTGCAGCAGGATCTTCTTGCCGGCCGTCAGACCGAGGTTCTGCTTTTTCTTGAGCTTTTCATAGTCGTCCAGAAAGCCGATCGCGCCGAACACGAGCGCGAACGCCAGACAAAACAGGTGGCCGTATTCGCCCTCGGCCATGCAATCAAAACCGACCGACAGGCACACGACCGCGATCGCGGCGATGAACATCAGTCCGCCCATGGTCGGCGTGCCCTGCTTGGACATATGCCATGTGGGGCCGTTTTCTTTAATGCTCTGCCCCGCCTTGATCCGTTTGAGATACGGGACCAGGAAAAATCCGACGACGGCCGACACCGCAAACGCGATGACGAACGCCAGTATCAGCTTCAGTGTCATTTTTCTTTCTCTCTCTTCCTCTTGTCGAGTATTTCGGCGACGATCTCGCGCTCATCCATGTGCACCTTCGTCTTGCCGATAATCTGGTAATCCTCATGGCCCTTGCCACAGAGGATGATAACGTCGCCGGGGCAGTGATTTTCGATCGCATAGGCGATGGCCTCGCGCCGGTCGGGGCGCACGACATAGGGCGTGTGCGTCTCCTTGAGACCGGGGAGAATGTCGGCGATGATCGCCTCCGGGTCTTCCGTGCGCGGGTTGTCGCTCGTGACGATGACAAAATCCGCCTTCTGACCTGCGATGCGTCCCATCTTCGGGCGCTTGCCGCGGTCGCGGTCGCCGCCGCAGCCGAAGAGAAACACCAGCCGCGCGGGCGCAAACTCGCGCACCGTCGTGAGGATGTTGTCGATGGCGTCGGGCGTGACGGCGTAGTCGATGAGGATGGTATAGTCCCCGTCGGTCTCGAGCGGCTCGGCGCGCCCCTTGACGGGCTTTGCCGTATCAAGCGCAGCCGCGCAGTCATCGAGCGAGATGCCGAGCGCGCGCGCACAGGCGATGACGCTCAGCGCGTTGTAAACGGAGAACATGCCGGGGATGCCGAGGCGCATGCGCGCGATCGCATCGCCGCTCATGGCGACAAAGCGCACGCCGGACGCGCTCAGGCGGATATCCTTGGCCACAAGGTCTGCGTCGTTGCGCTTGGCGGAGTAGGTCTGCATCGGGCACTTGGCGCGCTCGAGCATGACGTGCGCCCAATCATCGTCGGCGTTGACGATGCCGATGTCGCTCTGCGCGAACAGCAGCGCCTTGGCCTCGGCGTAGGCCTCCATGGTCTTATGGAAATCCAGATGATCCTGTGACAGGTTCGTGAAGATGCCCACGCGGAAGCGGATACCCTCCACGCGGTGCAGCACGAGCGAGTGCGACGACACCTCCATGACCGCATGCGTACAGCCGGCATCGACCATCCGGCGCAGGAGCTTTTGCAGCTCATATGTGTCCGGCGTGGTGTGCTCGGTGTGCAGCACCTCGTCGCCGATGATGTTCGCGTTCGTGCCGATCAGACCGACCTTCGTGTGCAGGCACTGCTCGAGCATGTGCTTGATGAGCGTGGTGACGGTGGTCTTGCCGTTGGTGCCGGTCACGCCGATCATGGTCAGCTCACGCGACGGATTGCCGAAGAATTCGCAGCAGATGCGTGACAGCGCAAGGCGGCTGTCGGCCACGAGGATATACGGGATATCGACCTCCGGCTTCTTCTGGCAGAGCACGACGGCCGCGCCGCGCGCGACGGCTGCGCCGATGAAGCGGTGGCCGTCGGACTCATACCCGCAGACAGCGGCAAACAGGTCGCCGGGCTGCGTGGTGCGCGAGTCAAAGCTGATATCCCGAACGTCCAGCTCCGGATCGGCGGTGCATTCGCACACGTCCAGAACGGACAGCAGTCGCTTGAGTTTCATAAGGGTACCTCCGTTTGTTCGTCAGTATCTGCCCAGCATGCTCGAATCACTCGTCACGAGTGTGACCTCCACGACCGTGCCGTGATCCAGCTGCGTGCCGGCTGCCACGGTCTGGCCGGAGACGATCTGTGCAGTGTCCGTGATGGAGCTGTTGGTCTTGATATACAGGCCCAGCGCGGCCATGCGGTCGCGGGCCGTCTGATAGCTGAGATTGGTCAGGTCGGGCATGGTCTCCTTGTCGGCCGAGGGCTCCTTGCCCGCATAGAGCAGGATGGTGCTGCCGCTGGCGACGACCGCGCCGCTGCCCGGAAGCTGCGCCGTGACCGTGCCGCCCTCGCCGTAGACGCGCGCCTGCAGTCCGACCTCCTCGAGCGCGGCCTTCGCCTGCTCGACGGACAGACCGGTCACGTTCGGCACGGTCTTATCCATGTACGTCTTTTCCGTCTCGGAATACGACGGCTCCACGCCGAGGTACGGCAGGATGTCCGCCATCATTTTGCCGACGGTGGGCGCAGCCATCTGGCCGCCGCTGATGTAGATGCCGGTGCTGCTGCTCGGCGTATCGAGCAGCACGAGGATAACGATCTGCGGATCGTCCGCCGGAGCAAAGCCGATGAATGAGACGATGTATTCCTTCGCGCCGCCGGCCGCATCCTGCGCGACCTTTTCCGATGTGCCGGTCTTGCCGCCGATGCGGTAGCCGGCGACGTAGGCGTTCTTGCCGGTGCCGTCGACGGGATCGCCGACGACCTGCTCCAGGATCTGGCGCACGGTGGCGCTCGTCTGCTCGCTCACGACCTGGCGCACCACGGTCGGCGAATTGGACACGACCGCTTCCCCGTCGCCGTTGACGATGCTCTTGACCACATACGGCTTCATGAGATAGCCGCCGTTGACGCAGGCGCTGACCGCCGTGATGAGCTGCAGCGGCGTGATCGTAAACGTCTGGCCGAACGAAGCCGCCGCGAGCTGCGAGAAGTTTTCGGGGTCATAGAACGTGTTCTGGCTCCACCAAATGCTGCCGCTCTCGCCGGACAGGTCGATGCCGGTCTTGGCCGTGAGGTTGCTGTCCACGTTATTGGTCAGGTTCAGAAAGCCGAACGCCTCGGCGTATTTGTAGAACGTGCGCGCGCCGACAAGCTGACCGATCTGCACGAGCGCGACGTTGCACGAGTGCTGCATGGCCTGCGTGAGATTCTGGCTGCCGTGGCCGGTCGTCTTCCAGCACTTGACCGGATCGGTGCGGCCGAGCACGGGGATGCTTCCGCCGCAGTAAAACGACGAGCTCTCGCTGACCACGCCCTCCTCGAGCGCCATGGCCAGCGTGATGATCTTGAACGTCGATCCGGGCTCATAGGTGTCCGAGAGCGCCTTGTTGCGCCACTGCTTCTGCTGCGCGGCAGTCAGCAGCTCCGAGCGCTTGTCGGGATCGGTCTCGGCGTCAATGGCCTCCTGATCCTTGTCGCTGACCTTCTGGTAGTTGTTCAGGTCGAAATTCCCGAGCGAAACCATGCCGAGGATCGCACCGGTGCTCGGGTCCATGGCAATGGCGGCCGCGCCGTTTTGCACGTCGTAATCCTCGACCGCCTGCTGCAGGTGCTTTTCGAGGTAATACTGGATGGTCGCGTCGATGGTCAGGTTCATGTCGTTGCCCTTCGTCTCGTCATAGTAATCCTCGTAGTTGACAAAGAGCATATCCGTGCCGCGGTTATCCGTCGCGCGGATGATGCGGCCGGTGCTGCCGGTGAGGTAGCTGTCATAGCGCTGCTCAAGGCCGTAGCGTCCCTCGTTGTCCTGCCCGACGAAGCCGATGACGTGCGCGGCCAGACTGCCGTAGGGATAGTACCGCTTGGTATCCGGCTCGATCTTGACGCCGATGAGCTTCTTCTCTTTTTTGAACGCACGCACCTTTTCCGACACGTCCGGCTCGACCTTGCGCTTGACGACCTCATACCAGCGGTCGGTATTTTTCGTCATGCTCAGGATCTTATCATAATCGACGTCGAGAATCTCAGAAAGTTCGCGTGCGATCAGCTGCGGATCCTCGTTGTTCTTTGCGATCTCGGCCGGGCTGATGAAGATCGTGTCGACCGAGGCGTTCATGGCCAGGATCTTGCCGTTCGTGTCATAGATCGCGCCGCGCGAGGCCGTGATCTCCGTCTCGCGTACCTGCTGGTCGATCGCCATTTTTTCATACTCGTCATGGTGTATGATCATGACGCTGAACAGCTTGATGCCAAGGACAGCAAATGCAAGGATGCCGCACACAATCAAAAGCAGGCGTGTGCGGCGGAGCATCATGATATTCGGTGTTTTGGTACTTGCTCGAAAGGGCACGCGGTTATCCCGGCGCCCGGAAGTTTCATTCGCCATGTCTGTCTCCTTGTTTCTGCGGGGATGGTACTATCATACAGGCTGGCTCATCGAAAATATTCCACAATGGAGGTGAGGAAATCGCCGAAACGGTCAGCAAGGCTCAGCGGCTCTGCCGCGGTCTGGTCCAGAACCACCGCCGTATCCGCGGCGTCGCTGCTGCTGATGTAGTAGAGCTGATCGCTGCGCGGCTTTTGCATACCGAGCTCATGGATGGCGTAGTCCTCGATCTCCGTGAGGTTGAACGCGCTCTCATAGTCGATGCGCAGGCGCGTCTGCTGCTCCTGCAGCTGGGCATACTGATCCTCCAGTGCCGACACCTGCGCCGACGCCTGCGAGAGCTGCACGCGCGCGACGAGTGAAAAGACGATCAGCACGGCGGCAATGGCAAAGCCGAGCACCGCCATCGGGGCGATCGCCTGCTTGGGCCTCGGTGCGGACTCCGGGACGACGGTCTCCGTCGGCCGGGGGGCATGCGGCAGATCTACCGGAGCGGTACTGTACAGGTACTCCTCCGCAGCCGTGCTGCGCAGGTCATACGCCGCATTGCCGTCCATGCGCGCTGTATTCCGTTTTCTCGAAGCGGGAGATGCCATGACGGGTTCCTTTCTCAGACACGCTCCGCGACACGAAGTTTCGCGCTGCGGGCGCGGGGGTTGGATGCGAGTTCCTCCTCACCGGGCAGGATCGGCTTGCGGGAGACGCTGCGCAGCGTCTGCACAAAGCCGCAGGTGCATACCGGTGCCTCGCGCGGGCAGGTGCAGCCATGCTCCCGCCGGGCGATGCCGGCCTTGACGATCCGGTCCTCGAGGGAATGGAAGCTGATGACGCACAGCCGCCCCCCGGTGCGAAGCTTGTCGGGCGCGGTGTCCATCATCTCGCGCACCGCCGCCAGCTCATCGTTCACGGCGATGCGGATCGCCTGAAAGCTGCGCTTGGCGGGATGCTGCTTTTCGCGCAGCGCCGCGCCCGGCATGGCCGAGCGGATCACATCGACCAGTTCCATCGTGGTCGCGATTGGCTGCTGCGCCCGGGCGCGAACGATCGCCCCGGCGATGCGAGGCGCGTAGCGCTCCTCGCCGTATTCATACAAAATGCGCTTGAGTTCACCCTCCGGCCACTCATTGACAACGTTCCATGCGCTCAGCCCCTCGGTCGCGTCCATGCGCATATCGAGCGGCGCGTCGTGCATATAGGAAAAGCCGCGCTCCGACTCGTCGAGCTGCGGCGAGGAGACACCGAGGTCAAAGAGCATACCGTCCACGGCGTCGATGCCGAGACGGTCAAGAATGGCGGCCGCGTCGCGGAAGTTGCCGTGCACGAGCTGCACACGGTCTCCAAACGGCGCCAGACGCGCACCGGCGCGCTCGATGGCCGTCTCATCGCGGTCAATGCCGATGAGCTTTCCGGTCGTGAGGCGCGCGGCGATCTGCTCGGAGTGGCCGCCCATGCCGAGCGTACCGTCGACATAGATGCCGTCCGGCCGGATGTTCAGATTTTCAATACACTCGTGCAGCAGCACGGAGACATGCAGGGCGTCCATCAGAAATCCAACTCCTCCATCACGGCGGCGATGTTCTCCGGCAGCGCCTCAAGCGGGCAGATCTCGTCCCAGCGCGCGCTGTCCCAGAATTCCGCGTGGTTGTTGCTGCCGACCACGGTGACGCTCTTGGTGAGACCCGCAAATTCACGCAGGTGCTGCGGCAGGAGAATACGCCCCTGCCCGTCCAGCTCACAGCGCGCGGCATACGCGAACAGCGGGCGCATCTTGCGCTGCTGCACGTTGGTCATGGCCGCCACCCTGCGGGCGACGTCGTCCCAGTTTTCCTGGCTGTAAGCAGACAGGCACTTCTCGGGCGAGATCGTCACATAAAACGTTTCGCCGAGTTCTTCACGGAGCTTGGCCGGGATGAACAGACGGCCTTTGGCGTCCAGCGTGTGCTGATAGATACCGGTCATGCTGCATCCCCCCCTTCTCCGGAATCGTGCACCTACGCACCTCTTGCGTGGGGTTTTGTGCCCTTTTAAACCACTTCGCCCCACACGGTATCCTCATTATAGTGGCAAGACGGAAAAATTGCAAGGAGAAATTCCCGCCCAATTCTTGCAATTTCCGACATTTCTGGCGATTCGACCGTTGTTTTCCCGGTCACAAGGCTTTGCGTTTCACGCCGAAAAAAGGAAATGGCGGCACAAGATATGCCGCCAAACCGGGAAAAAGCACCCGCCGGGAACACCGGGAGCGCATTGCGCGGGAAAAAATTTCGGCAAAACGCAAAACCGCCGCCGGATGCTCCGGCGGCGGTTCAGGTGTGCGGTTAAGCGGCAGTCAGTTGACTTCCTCATCCAGCGGCGCATCGTCCTCGAAGTGGATCTCGGGCTGACGCGCAGCGGGTGCTGCAGCGGGCGCAGCGGGCGCGGCCGCGCTGCCGGCG
>ERZ773114.3469-NODE-3469-length-12898-cov-5.488204_pt1 | contig 12898 bp, 9 predicted proteins | sample MGYA00580564_ERZ773114 | MGnify/ENA primary metagenome ERZ773114 (study PRJEB29015, sample SAMEA2737836) | human gut metagenome | biome: human gut; feature: human-associated habitat; material: faeces | place: China | collected 2012 ...
TAAAAACAAATAAATGGTGTATCATTTTTCCATCTTATGATACACTATAGGTACTAACATACACTCGATACATACGAATAGATTCGGGTATAGTCTGAAATTTGAAATAAGATATAGTTTTATATTTTTACAACACATAATTTAGTAGAAATGAGGCTTTATATGAAATCAATAAAAAAAAGTTTATCCACCACCCAGATCATTGCTTTGGGCTTTTTTGTTGCTATACTGATCGGCACTGCCCTTTTAATGCTTCCGGTATCTTCTGCCGATGGCAGGGTTACGCCATTGATTGACTCTCTTTTTACCGCAACAACTTCGATCTGCGTAACCGGTCTTGTTGTTGTTCCCACTTATTTGCATTGGAGTGCTTTTGGAAAAGTAGTCATCCTGCTTCTGATCCAGCTTGGTGGTCTTGGCATTATCTCTTTTACAACCGGTATTATGATGGTGATAGGCCGACGCATTACCTTACATGACCGTATTCTTTTAGAAGATGCCTTAAATCTGAATACCTTAAGCGGTCTGGTTGCTTTTTTACGCAAGATCTTTTGCGGTACATTTATCATAGAAGGAATCGGAGCACTCGGATATACGTTTCTTTTCATTCCAAAATATGGTCTCCTTCGTGGTATCTGGTATTCCATTTTCCACTCAGTATCAGCCTTTTGTAATGCCGGGATCGATCTGCTTGGCAATAACAGTCTTAGTAATTATCTGACTAATACATGGATGAATGTTGTAACAATGTTTTTAATCATTTCCGGCGGAATCGGCTTTATTGTCTGGTGGGATCTGTTAGATGCTTTTAAAAATCTGATGAAAAAGGAAAAAACTTTTTCTTTTATTGTAAAGAAACTCCGTGTTCACACTAAACTTGTATTGATTACAACTTTTATATTACTTTTTGGCGGAATGTTACTGATTCTGCTGTTTGAATATGATAATACCGCAACAATCGGAAACTTGGACTTCTACCATAAAATATTAGCTTCTCTTTTCCAGTCCGTCACTACCAGAACCGCAGGATTTCTGACTATATCGCAAAGCAGTCTGCGTCCTCATACTGCTTTGATCTGTATGTTTTTGATGTTTATCGGCGGTTCATCAATCGGTACAGCCGGAGGAATCAAAACAACAACTTTCGCTCTTTTGGTCTTAAATACCATAATGATCGTAAAAGGACAGAATCATGTTACCGTCTTTCACAAAACAATTCCACATAAAACACACCAAAAAGCAATTGCTGTCACTTTAGTCAGCTTTTTGGTACTAGGTGTTGCCATCATTACAATGTCCTGTTTTGAAACAGGCTCTTTGATGGATATTGCCTATGAGGTAACAAGTGCGATCGCTACTGTCGGTCTTTCCCGTGACTTTACCCCTCACTTGCATCTGATCGGAAAAACCATTATCATAATCTGTATGTATCTTGGACGAATTGGTCCATTATCACTGGCCATCCTTTTTAATAACAATACCAAACGTTCTTTAATAGCGTATCCGCATGAAGATGTTACAGTTGGTTAAAAGCAATATGCCTATAAATTACCAACACTGATATTGTTCTGTTTTTTTAGGATGACATGGTTATAAATTTGATTTATTAATTGCATTTAGAATAGGAGGCACTTATGAAAAAATCAATTGTAGTATTCGGTCTTGGCCAATATGGTAAAAGCATTGCTTTAGAACTTACCAATGCCGGTGCTGATGTACTTGCTGTTGACAATAATAAAGAACGTGTCAACGAACTTTCTGACATTGTAACCTGCAGCGTGATCGCTGATGCATGCGATACAGAAAGTATGCAGACATTAGGTATCTCAAATATGGATGCCGCCGTGGTCGCGATCACACAAAGTCTTGATGCCAGTATTATGGCAACCATCTTTTGCAAAGATGCCGGAGTACCTTATATCTTTGCAAAGGCAAAAGATACAATTCATACAAAGATCTTATATAAAGTCGGTGCTGATAAAGTTGTGATACCGGAACATGAATCCGGTATCCGGGCTGCCAGACAGCTCTTAACCGGCAACATTTTAGATTTTGTAGAATTATCGGATACGATACGTATGATTGAAATTACGATACGCCCTGAATGGATTGGACAGACACTGCGCGAATTAAATCTACGACAAAAAGAAAATATCAATGTTGTGGCAATTCGCTCTCATGGCGAGATTCTTGTCAATCCCAACCCGGATCATGCATTAGAAGCAGATATCACACTTTTGATCATCGTCAATCAAAAAGATATCCAAAAAGTTATTAACGGATAATACAAACAGCCATTCAAAAAGCAAATACCTTTTGAATGGCTGTTCTTATGTTGGCTAAAGAAAATATATTCTTTCATAGCAGGTATTTCCGTCATGTTGATGCTGACGGAAATACCTGCAAAGAAGTAGTACTTCTGTGATATCCTGATTAGATCAGGCTCTTATATAATTCTGTGATATCTTCCACACTTGTCTCTTTTGGATTGCCCGGTCTGCAAGCATCATCATAAGCAGACTGTGCAAGGAACGGAATATCTTCTTCTTTTACGATCTCTTTTAAATCTTTTGGAATTCCAACATCCTCAGAAAGCTTCTTAACAGCATCTACTGCTGCCTTACGATATTCTTCCTGTGTCATGTTCTCTGTTCCTTCTACGCCCATTGCCTTTGCAATATCACGATATTTCTCTCCTGTAGCTTCTGCATTATATTCCATAACAGTTGGAAGAATGATCGCATTTGCTACACCGTGTGGAGTATCATATAAAGCACCGAGAGGATGTGCCATAGAATGAACAATACCAAGCCCTACATTAGAAAATCCCATGCCGGCTACATACTGGCCAAGAGCCATGCCTTCACGGCCTTCCGGTGTATTGGCAACAGCACCTCTTAATGATTTTGAAATAATCTCAATTGCTTTTAAATGGAACATGTCTGATAATTCCCATGCACCTGCTGTAATATAACCTTCGATCGCATGTGTCAATGCGTCCATACCGGTTGCTGCTGTCAGTCCTTTTGGCATAGATGACATCATTTCAGAATCAATAAATGCTACAACAGGAATGTCATGTGGATCAACACAAACCATCTTTCTGTTCTTCTCAGCATCTGTAATAACATAGTTGATCGTTACTTCTGCTGCTGTACCTGCTGTTGTAGGAACAGCAAAGATCGGAACTGCTTTATTCTTTGTATCAGCAACTCCTTCTAAGCTGCGGACATCTGCAAAATCAGGGTTATTAATAATGATACCGATTGCTTTTGCTGTATCCATAGAAGATCCGCCACCAATTGCGATCAGATAATCTGTCTCTGCTTTTTTGAATGCCTCTACACCGGTCTGAACATTTTCAATCGTTGGATTTGGTTTAATGTTAGAATACAATTCATATGCAAGTCCGTTCTTTTCTAACACGTCAAGTACCTTTTGTGTTACACCAAACTTTACAAGATCGGGATCGGAACATACAAATGCTTTCTTAAATCCTCTTCCTTTTGCTTCATCAGCAATACTTGCAATCGCTCCCGCTCCATGATATGAAGTTTCGTTCAAAATAAATCTGTTTACCATCGTCAAAAAACCTCTCTTTCTTTACTTTATCTTTGCTATCTGCCGGATACTTTCTGTCTTTTTTCAGAAAACATTCAACAGATAGGTACTGTCACTATCTCTATTATACATCAGAGCGAAAAAAAAGCAATGCAATATTACTAATTTTCCAATAATATTGATTGCTTTTTTATGCAAAATTTACATATAATACACTGATCCAACACAATATCAGCAACGTTAACCTTATCTGCATCAAAACTTTTTTCATATAACACATTATCGGCAGCATTGACTTTATCTGCATCAAAGCTGCTTTTTAATGTAACACTTCATCAACCACCCGGATCTCGTTCTTTAATTTGTGAACCATGCCGTTGCGTTCCACATAAATATAATATTCATCTTTTGGCAGATCTTCTAATGCAACAGCAAACGGGAATTTGATCTTGCCTGAGATCATATTCGAGTAATCCTGCACAAACGTGTGATTCTCACCGACAAAATAAATACGGTCCACATGGCTTGGCATAATATAACTCAGGAAAATATTTTCACAAAGATAAGCACTGCTGAAATTCTCACGTCCGACCGGTTTATCCGAAAGTGGCGGAAGTGTTCCATGAAATTCTGCAGGAGCAGATAATCTGCCAAAAATAACATTTTCCGTTACGGCAACCGGCTCACTAAACTGTTTGATATCCGGCTTAAACTGCCATACCTTGTTAAATAACTTAGCAAAATACAATTCTCTTTTTACTTCACCATTGGTACTGTCAATCTCTACTAATTTTGATTTCTTACCTTTAACACGCTTTTTCATGCAGCCTGCACAGGCAAGAATACGTTCCTGATCATCAGAATATAACGCACTGCCGGAACGCTGGTTCTTAACACAATCATGCACACATAAAGTCTGAAATTTCTTTGTCTGATCATCAATTTCAATCAATGCTATACCGGAATTTTCACTGTCTTTTTCCTGCAATTTGACCTCACCCATGCTGTGCTCTTCAAATATCAGGATCTTTTCTTTCTGCTGTGCAACATTCTTTGTGATCACTGTAACAGAGTCCGGTCTGCGGCAGATTTCTTCTGCATCTACATTTCCTTTCAGACAATAGTTTTCCAACTCGGTTCCTTCCCAGACCTCTTTTGGTGCAAGTATCCACCGGATTTTTCTACTCTTCCAATCCATTTTCAGAATTGTGTGTAATCGTTTCAATGTAATCAGTAATGATCCCTTCTGACAGCAAAGATGTGATATATTTGCCCAGTTTTCACAATCACGATATTTGTCTCCGATCACATCACAGAGGTTGCATTCTTTTAAAATACTTCCACTATTGATATCGAGTTCAATGATCTTATCTGCAATATGCTTTTCATCCGAAGAAGTAACAAGATAAAGCGAATTGCCTTTCTGTGCAACCGCACCCATAATCGGAAAATCCAGCAAAAACGTACGATATACCCTGCCCATATAATCCATCTCATGATAACGGCATGGAACAATCTGTCCTTTCACATTCATGCGGTTTGCGGTACGGTCTTCATACAGGAAGTGTCCATTTTCCAAGGGAATCATACCGATACTGTTTGTTCGAAGCTGTAAAGAATAACGGATTGCGCTGTTGCAATCAACGACCAACGGATTAAAAGATACACCATTTACTAATATAAACGGGAAATGGGTTGCATCTTCATATTTTGCTTCACCAACAACATCAATGATCTTTTTGGGTGTTTCCGATACATAGATACGCAGCATTCTCCTTTTGATCACATTACCTTTCTCGTCGATCATCTCTAATTCCACTTTATTGCTTCGTTCAAGATACAGCCCCATAACCGGCACACGGTGTCGTCTGGTATATTCTGTTTCACCGACAAAATCAGCTTCAGGTGTATCACCAAGCACACGATAACGTACCTTCGTCAGTTTCGAAGAATTAAACAGGATCAATGCCGACTGTTTGACTAAATCATACGGATTCGGTACAACCAGCAAATGTGCAAATGTATACATATGGCCGTCTAATATCTTTTCAAACGCATAGTCTCTAATCTGTGTTAAATATGCCTGCTGCGGTGCTTTTCGCAGTGGTGACATGATCTTTCTTCTTCCACTTGGAAAAACTTCCTTTTCATAAGTACGGTCTAATTTACGAAGATCGCTTTCGCTATAGGTTACTTTGGTACCTCTTTTTACATCTACAAACCATTTTCCAAATAATCCCATATATTTTCATGTACTTTTGTACATGCCTCCTTTTTGCTTGCTTTGTACTCTTGTCTGTTTCTTTTTTTGAAAGCATTGGTATCTGTTATTTTGTTATACCAGGCTCTTCTTTATGAATCTTGCGTTTTTTATAATTTCATTGTAAGCTGAATTCTTTGTTTTTGCAGATCGACACTCATTACTTTTACATCAACCACGTCGCCTACGCTGACAACTTCAAGCGGATGCTTGACAAATTTCTTATCCGATAACTGTGAAATATGAACCAGCCCGTCCTGATGCACTCCGATATCCACAAATGCACCAAAATCAATAACATTACGCACTGTTCCCTTTAAGATCATACCTTCTTTGAGGTCTTTCATCTCTAATACATCGGTACGAAGAATCGGTTTTGGCATTTCTTCACGCGGATCTCTTGCCGGCTTTTCTAATTCTTTTAAGATATCCGTCAATGTGATCTCACCAACGCCAAGTTCTGCTGCCATTTTCTTTTTATCTTTGACTTTCTTCATAATACCTAAAGAAGCTTTTGCCTCATTCCCGGTGTCTGCTGCCTGCTCAAAGGAAAGTTCTTTGTTTCCAAAAGCTTTTGCAAATGCAGCACCGAATGCCGTATTTGTATTGACTGCTTTGAATTCTTTCTTCTTTTCTTTTTTTACAGGTTTTTTCGTCGTTGTCTTCTTTTGTGCCTCGCTTTGCATCTTCTTTACATCATCCATTGTCATGCCAAGCTTATCAAGCAATGCATTGGCTGCGTCATAAGACTCCGGATGTACACTGGTTGCATCGAGTGCATTGTCTCCGTCTAAGATTCTCATGAAACCGGCACATTGTTCAAAGGCTTTTGGTCCAAGCTTGGGTACTTTTAAAAGCTGCCTGCGATTCTTAAACTTACCGTTTTCTTCACGAAATACGACAATATTTTTTGCGATCGCTTTTGATATGCCCGAAATATATTCTAATAAAGAAGCAGAAGCTGTATTTAAGTCAACACCGACTTTATTTACACAGTCTTCTACCACACCCGATAAGGTCTCTGAAAGTTTCTTCTGGTTCATATCATGCTGATACTGACCGACACCGATCGACTGCGGATCAATCTTTACTAATTCCGCTAACGGATCTTGCAAACGTCTTGCAATGGATACCGCACTTCTTTGTCCTACATCAAAATTCGGAAATTCCTCTGTAGCTAGTTTACTTGCCGAATAGACAGAAGCTCCTGCCTCATTTGTAATAATATATTGTACCGGTTTGTCAATCTCTTTTAGCATCTGTGCAATGATCTGCTCGGATTCTCTGGAAGCCGTACCGTTTCCTACCGAGATCAGACCGATATCATATTTTGCAATAAGCTGTTTGACTACTTTTTTAGACTCTTCAACCTTATTCTGTGGTGCTGTCGGAAAAATGACCGTAGTGTCAAGCACTTTGCCGGTTGCATCAACGACAGCCAGTTTACATCCGGTACGGAATGCCGGATCCCATCCAAGTACATTTTTGCCTGCGATCGGTGGCTGCATCAAAAGCTGTTCTAAGTTCTTACCAAAAACTTTGATCGCTCCATCTTCTGCTTTTTCTGTCAATTCATTACGGATCTCCCTCTCGATTGCCGGTGCGATCAGACGCTTGTAACTGTCTTCTAACGCTTCTGCTAAGAGCGGTTCTGTATATTTATTTTCCTTGGTTACAACATTTTTCTTTAAATATTGTAAAATGCGTTCTTCCGGTGCTTCCATCTTTACTACAAGGAATTTTTCTTTCTCACCGCGATTCAGAGCAAGCACACGATGTCCTGCCACTTTATTGATCTCTTCCTGATAATCATAGTACATTTCATAGACAGACTGTGCTTTTTCATCTTTGGCACCAGAAAGCAGTTTTCCTTCTTCAAAAGTCAGTTTACGGATATACATACGATATTCTGCATTATCAGAAATTTCTTCTGCAATGATATCTTTTGCACCATTGATCGCATCTTTGGCATTTTCTACTTCTTTTTCCTCGGAAATATATTTTTCCGCTTCATCTTCTACCGGTGTAGAGCATTCCTGTTCCAAGATGTATGCAGCCAGTCCGTCAAGTCCTTTTTCTTTGGCGATCGTTGCTCTGGTTCTCCTCTTTGGACGATACGGACGATACAGATCGTCTACTACAACTTGTGTTTCTGCTTTTGTAATCTTTTCTTTTAATTCGTCTGTCAGCTTGCCCTGCTCTTCAATGCTTGCAAGTACCTGTGCTTTCTTTTCTTCGAGATTACGAAGATACACCAGACGTTCGTGCAGATTACGAAGTTGTTCATCATTTAAGGAACCATGTGCTTCTTTACGGTAACGTGCGATAAAAGGGATTGTATTGCCTTCATCAATCAGCTTTACGGTAGCTTCTACCTGCCATAATTTTATATCTAATTCCTGCGCAATCTTCTTTAAAATATCCATATGCCTCTCCATTTCCAAACAATCTTTCACAAACTATTCCTGTCCTATCTGTCGAAACCAAAAATCACCCAATATGGCAGGAAGGCAGCTAACAAATGTAACTGCCTTCCTGTTTACGATATATTATTTTTTCGCGACAGCCTGATCTGAATTTGATCTGAAATATCAAAATCCATGCACAACACATACCTGCATGTGCATCTATTGATCTATCTTTTTCTTATTTCTCCAATGCAAATGCATCATGTACAGCCTGTGCTGCTACTTCTGTGTATTTCTGATCGATCAATACCGTAACACGGATCTCTGAAGTAGAGATCTGTCTGATATTTACACCTGCATCATAAAGAGCTTCAAACATCTTTGCAGCAACACCCGGATTTGACATCATACCGGCACCTACTACAGATACTTTTGCTACATCTTTTACGATTGCCATCTTTTCACACTTTAAACTTGTATCTGCATGACGCTTTAATGTTTCCATTGCTACATCAGACATGTCCTCTGTTACGGTAAAACAGATATCCTGTGTTCCGCCATGTTCTACAGACTGTAAGATCATATCTACATTAACCTGATGATTTGCAAGATGCTGGAACAGCTTAAAGGCAACGCCCGGTTTATTCTCAAGACCTTCTACTGCGATCTGTGCAACATTTTTATCTGTGGCAACTCCACTAACTAACATTTTCTCCATTTTACTTTCCTCCTTTACAACTGTTCCTTCTGTCGTATTTAAACTTGAACGTACTACTAACTGTACTCCGTATTTTTTAGCCATTTCTACGGAACGATTATGCAAAACGCCCGCACCAAGGCTTGCCAACTCAAGCATCTCATCATAAGTGATCTCATCTAATTTACGTGCATTTGATACTACACGGGGATCTGCGGTAAAGACACCATCTACATCGGTATAGATCTCACAGGCATCTGCATGAAGAGCCGCTGCCAATGCAACTGCTGTTGTATCAGAACCACCACGGCCTAATGTGGTAAGATCATCATATTTGCTGATTCCCTGGAATCCTGTGATCACAACAATACGACGATTGTCTAACTCAAATTTGATCCTTTCTGTATCAATCTTTTTGAGTCTGGCATTACCATAATCTGCTGTTGTATGCATTGCTACCTGAAAAGCATTCAATGATACCGCCGGCACTCCAAGAGAATCCATTGCCATTGCCATCAAAGCAACGGATGTCTGCTCACCTGTTGTCAAAAGCATATCTAATTCACGACGGGAAGCCTTCGGATTGATGTCTTTTGCCATATCCAAAAGTACATCTGTCTGCTTACCCATAGCAGAAAGTACAACGACAACCTGATTTCCTTTTTTATAATCTTCAATACAACGTTTTGCTACATTAAAGATTCTTTCTTTGTTGGCAACCGATGTGCCACCAAACTTCTTTACTACTAACATAGTATCCTCCTATCTATTTACTTTTCTAATAGTTTACTCATCAATGTGTATCCCTGTTCCACTACAACGCCACTCTTCTTGGCATCTGCTTCATTATACAAACCGTCAAACTTTTTGTCTACCCTGCTGTCATATAACATATATGGCACAGGATCTGAAGTATGGGTACGGCAGGCGATCGGAGTCGGATGATCCGGCATTACAAGAATACGGAAATCTTCACCGGACTGTTCCATTTTCTCTACAACAGTAGAAAGCACTCTGTTATCCACATATTCGATTGCTTTGATCTTACGCTCTAAACTTCCCTGGTGTCCCATTTCATCCGGTGCTTCCATATGAATATATACAAAATCAAATCCATCTTCTAAAAGAGCTTTGACCGCTGCATCTGCTTTGCCTTCCCAGTTTGTCTCAAGAGTGCCGTCAGCACCCTCAACATCAATATTGGTCATTTCGGCACCTACTGCAATGCCTTTTAAAAGATCAACCGCAGAGATCATTGCACCCTTTTTATGGAATTTTCCTTCAAAGGAATCTAAGATCGGTTTTGTACCGGCTCCCCAGAACCAGATCGAATTAGCTTTATTCAAGCCTTTTTTCGCACGCTCTACATTCAGTGGATGATTGTTTAAGATATCATAACTGCGTTTCATCATTTCACGAAGTTTTGCATCCTGTGGAAGATATTGTCCGATCTTTTTGCCGAGGACATCATGCGGCGGTGTCAGTTCTACAACTTCACCCTTATCCCAAATCGTCAGGTGACGATAGCTTGTTCCTACATAATACTGATAGATTTCATCATTCATTTCTTTCTGGATCGCTTCCATTAAAACAGCAGCATCTTTTGTTGAGATCTCGCTTGAACTATGATCAATGATCGTCTTTTCTTCATAAGGAAGATCATCATCCGATACCGTTACGATATTACAGCGGATCGCAATATCGGTATCTTTCATTGGAACACCGATACTTAATGCTTCCAGCGGAGAACGTCCTGTATAATATTTTTTGGGATCATATCCTAATACAGCTAAGTTTGCTGTATCACTGCCCGGTTTCATTCCTTCCGGGATCGTATGAGCCAATCCAATCTCTGATTTCTTAGCAAGAACATCCATCGTTGGTGTCTTTGCATATGCAAGAGGCGTCTTTCCTCCGATCTCGGCAATCGGTTCATCTGCCATGCCATCACCTAACACTACAATATACTTCATCTTTTCGTCCTTCTTTCCGAATATACTATGAATCTATGCATCAAAACGAATCTTATTGATAATCTCCATTTCTTTTGCTGCCTGTTCATAAACAGCTTCTGTGATCTCTTCTGTCACAAAACCAAATTCATCATCAAATCCCGCATCAACAGCTGTAATCTTACCAAATAATTTAGCTGTCTGCTCTTGTACCTCATCTTTTGTACCTTTTACACGGACAAAAAATTTAGACTTTACTTCATCCATTGGCATTAATGCTAGTTTTTCATGATCCCATAATGTTCTCATGTTGACATTGACATGCTTTGCTTCATCGATCACATCTGATACTACTGCACTTGCTGTAGCAAGCTTTCCGGCACCCTGACCATAGAACATAACATCGCCAACCATATTTCCTTTTACTAATATTGCATTAAACACACCATCTACACTATATAACGGATGTTCTGATGTGATCAGCTTCGGAGCAACCATAGCAGAGACTTTGTCTCCTACTTTTTTGCTGGAACCAAAGATTTTGACTTTAGCACCGATCTTTTTTGCATAGCAGATATCCCGGTCTGTGATCTTTGTAATACCCTCTGTATAAATATCTTCAAAATCAAGCTGTTTGCCATATGCTAAAGAAGTAAGGATCGCAATCTTACGACACGCATCATATCCTTCTACATCCGCTGTCGGATCTTTTTCTGCATAACCTTTTTCCTGTGCATCCTTTAATACGGTATCAAATGCAGATCCGTTATTGGTCATCTCTGTCAGAATATAGTTTGTTGTACCATTTAAGATACCTGAAATTTCAAGGATCTCATCCGGTGCGAGCGAGATCTTTAACGGACGGATGATCGGAATACCACCACCGACACTTGCTTCAAACAGGAAATTAACATTGTGCTCCTGAGCGATCTCTAACAATTCAGGTCCATATGCCGCAACAAGTGCTTTATTCGATGTGCTGACACTTTTGCCGCTTTCTAAAGATGCCTTTACAAATTCATAGGCAGGATGAACGCCACCCATTGTTTCAACAACAATCTGTACGTCCGGATCATTTTTGATCTCTTCAAAATCATGGACAATCATATTCTGAACCGGATCTCCCGGAAAATCTCTTAAATCAAGAACGTACTTGATGTTAATCTCATCTCCAGCTCTCTTGTTAATGCTCTCATGATTGGTGTTGATTACTTCCACAACTCCCGAGCCTACTGTACCATAGCCTAATACCGCAATCTGTATCATCTTTCCTCTACTCCCTACCTAAGATTTTCAGATAGTGAACGCCCTCGATGTGTTCAATCTCCGCCACCATTGCTTCTGCATCACCCTGTGCAGGCAAAATCTGTACACTTAATGTAAGACTGGCAATTCCGTTAATCGGAATACTCTGGTGTACGGTAAGAATATTGCCATGATAGTAGGCAATCGTTTTTAATACACCTGAGAGCAGTCCTGGTTCATCATCCATCTGAAGAATAAATGTAATATTCTGTCCTTTGGTTTTTTCACGAAAAGGAAAGATATCATCTTTGTATTTATAAAAGGAACTTCTGCTGATTCCTACTGCTTCTACGGCTTCCTGTACCGTTACAGTCCGTTTTGACTCCAAAAGTTTTTTTGCCTCTACTACTTTTAACAGTACTTCCGGGACTGCCTTTTCTGTTACTACAAAATACCTTTTATTATCTGACATTCGCTTCCCCTTTGTTTGTTCCAAAAATACATTTGTGTTTCTCCAAAAGATATTAACACATTCTTGTATTTTTCTTATTTCCAAGCGCAATCCATTTTAGATAAGCATTGATAAAACGGTCAATATCTCCATCCATAACTGCATCTACATTTCCGGATTCCTCATTGGTTCTGTGGTCTTTTACCATTGTGTATGGCTGCATGACATAAGAACGAATCTGATTTCCCCAGCCAATTTCAGTTAATTCACCCTGAATACCGGAAAGTTTCTGCTCCTGTTCCTGCTGCTTTAACAAGTACAGTT
>ERZ773114.3472-NODE-3472-length-12895-cov-15.782710_pt1 | contig 12895 bp, 10 predicted proteins | sample MGYA00580564_ERZ773114 | MGnify/ENA primary metagenome ERZ773114 (study PRJEB29015, sample SAMEA2737836) | human gut metagenome | biome: human gut; feature: human-associated habitat; material: faeces | place: China | collected 2012 ...
CCAGAGCCTTTGCGATGCAGGGACGTGCGAAGCTGGTGCCCAGCAGGTAGTCCTCGTACTTTGCGCCGAACTTCAGGGTGGGGAAGATGTAGTTCTCCACAAAGTCCTTCTTCAGGTCCAGCACATACAGCTTGGAAGCGCCGGTGGCCTTGGCCTTCTCTTCCAGCCCGTCCAGCTCGGTGCCCTGGCCCACATCACCGGAAACGGCGATGACCTCGCAGTTGTTGTAGTTTTCCTTCAGCCAGGGAATGATGATGGAGGTGTCCAGACCGCCGGAGTATGCCAGAACAACTTTTTTGATATCCTGCTTTTTCATAATGAACGCTCCTTTATAAAAATACACTTTTGTTCCCTGATGCAAGCATCCCTCTTGCACCCTCTATCTGCGGTTCGCTTTGGATGGTTTTATTATACACCATGCGGCTTTTTCGTCAATGACAAAAACCGCCAAACCTTGGGCGGCTTTGCACGGCGTTTTGGTTCAATTTGCATCTTTATGCAATTTTAAGATAATATATTCACATATTATGCAATGCAGGTGTATATTCTCATGCAGTCTGCCGGGGGTCCCTGCCGGGCCTTTTGGGCAGGCCGCCCAAAACGCAGACGAGCGCCGCCGGGCAGTGTGCCGGGCGGCGCTCAGGGTCAGTTCCGTTTCAGGGGTCGGTGCCGCCGTCGGCGTGACGGAGAGGGGGTAAGGCTCCCTCATTGAGGGAGCTGGCAAAGCCGTCAGGCTTTGCCGGAAGGAGTTTCTTCCGCACACAAAAAGGGAGCGGCTCCCGTTTTTGGGAGCCGCTCCTTGCGGTCATATCAGGGGTATTTGTTGCACAGGGCCTTAGTACAGGGGCTTCCAGGCCAGAGCCACGATGGACTGGCTGTAAGCGGTGAACTTCAGGCCGTTCTTATCGTAGGTATCCATCCGCACCGGGGTGACGATGATGTCACCAGCCTTGCGGAACCGGCCATCGGCAGTGCACATCTGCACCAGGTAGTACTCCTGTGCCATCTGGCCCTTGGTGGCCTGGGGCAGGGTGAGCTTGCAGGTAACGCCATCCTCCGGGTAGCGGTCGTTGGGCAGCACACCGATGCTGCTGTTGACCTGCACGGTGAAGTGCTCGGCGTTGGCCGGGTCAAAGCCTGCAGCGGTGAGGGCGGCGTCCAGAGCGGCATTGGCAGCGTCCACGCTGTCGTAACCGGCAGCCTTGGCGTCGGCCTCGGTGGTAGCGGCACGGCTGAACCAGGGATCAATGGTGGGGTCCAGCATGGGGATGACTTCCTGAGCCTGGAGCACGACACCGCAGACGCCGCAGTGGCTGCCCTCGGTCAGGCCGTCGGTGGTCTCGGTGGGAGCCACAGCGGGGTCGGTCACCGGAACATGGCCGGCTGCGTCGATGTCCGTCTTTTCGGTGATCTTACCGCACTTCTTGCAGATCTTGCCCTTCTGGCCCTTCTCAGTGCAGGTGGGGTTCTTCAGGATCTCGAAATCACCATACTCGTGCTTACCGCAGGTGAACTGCTTGATAAAGGAATCAATGAGGTCGGTGACCTGGCCGCCCAGATCATTGACCTTGTTCTGGACAATGTTGTTGACCTTGTTGCCCACCTTATCGCTGACCCAGTCTCCCAGCTTGCCGGGCAGGAACTTGTGGACGGTATCGTCCACCTTGTTATCGGCGATATTGCCGGCACTGCTGCCCAGCTCGTCGATCTTATTGGCCACCAGGCCGCTGATGGGCAGCAGGTTGGCCTGCAGACGGTCCAGCACCTTCTGGTCGGACCAGCCCTGGCTGACCCCCTTAGAGGCCTCGTCGGCAGCTTTCTGGACCTGGGCACGGACGCTGTTCATAAAGGTGGGGTCGTTGACCAGCTGCTTTTTGACCTCGGCCCGGACCTCCTCCACGGTGGAGGCACCCAGCTTGGTCTTCAGCAGCATGGCGTAGGTCTTATCCTTCATGACCTCGTCCAGGGCCAGCTCCACAGCGTCGTCCACCAGGGCGTCGGTCATGGTATTCCAGCCCTCGTCACTTTTCGCCACGTCGCTGACCAACTTCAGCACCATGTTCTTCACATCCGGCATACTGTCGGTGGTCTTTTTCTCGTCGTCCTTTGCGGTGAGGTTATAAATGGCATCGTACACCGTATTGTAGATCAGCTTTTTGATGCCGGTCTCCGGTGCGGTGCTGGCAGGCACATCGGTAGCCAGCTTGTTCACCAGGCTGGTAATGGTCTCCTGGGACAGGAAGCTGTCGTCCAGGCTACCCTTCAGGCTGTCAATGGTAGTATCCAGAGGCTTCAGGATGTTTTCCAGGTCCTTCGGGTCGATACTCACATCCTTGTTCAGCTTGCCTACACTGATCTTCATACTGGACAGCTCGCTCTTTACCGTAGCAGAGATCTGGTCCAGGGCCGCAATGGCTTCTTTCTTGGTCTTGGCCTGCTTTACTGCCTCCTGGGCAGCCTTCAGGGCGTCGTCGATGATCTGGTTGGCACGCTCGTCAGCGGTCATGTCGTCCACCTTCACAGTGTCCATGGCCCCCTGGGTAGTCTTATCTACCACCACGTCCTTGTCGAGTGCGCCAAATTCCTTGGTAGTGCCGCAGCCATAGTCGCAGGTGCTCTTGTACTTGGTGGGAACGCCCAGAATCTCATCGAGGCCCTTATAAGTGGTGTACTTGTGGGGCAGGGGGTTGCCATCGGGGCCAAAGTTGGGCAGGTCTTTCTGGTCCGTAGCGGTGCAGCCCTCCCGGGTGCAGTGGGCCGTCTCGGTCTGCTGCTGGCAGCCGGGCTTGTCATCGTCTACATACTTGCCCCAAGCGTGGCCCAGAGCCGGATGCTCTTTTGCATAGGTCTCATCAACGTTCTCTGCATTGCAGCCATCCCGCTTGCACACCTGATAGCGCTTGCCTGCCGTGGTGCAGGTGGGGGCTTCAATGACCCACTCTGCGCCCTCAAAATCATGGCCCAGGGCTACCATATCCTCGCTATTGGTATCCTCTTCCAAAATTTCGCCGCACACAGTGCATTTTTTGATGCGCTTGCCGTTTTTGGTACAGGTAGGAGCCGCAAGGACCTCCCACTCACCAGAGGTGTGTGCTTCCTTGGCCTTGACTTCCTTGGTCTCGTTGCAGCCATCACGACGGCAGGTAAAGGTCTTTGTCTGGCAAGGCTTCAGCGCAGCGATCGCTTCTTCGTCAAAGTCGTGACCCAGGGCATCGCCCACGGACAGGACTTTGGTATCATTACACTCCAGCGGCACTTCCACCCTGATTCCATACTTTGTCGGATCAAATCCCCCGACATTCGTGATCAGGTATTTATCTGTGAAGTTGCAGCGGTATTTCACCTGTTTTGCTTCGGTGCAGGTCGCTTCCGAGACAACCTCTTCCTCGATCGTATACACATGCTCATGCTTCTTGATGTATTTCTGCGAATTCTTGCGGATCTCTTCCTCAACTTTACCGATTTCCTTTTTGATAAAATCCTTGATCCGTTTTTCCGGGTCCCATTTCAACAGACTTGCTTCGTCCGGGTCCACTGCCCGGTCCTCATCCAGTTCCGGCAGAGCAGCGGCTTCGTCCTCCTCTGCCACTTCCCGGTCCTCGGACAATTCCGGCAGGGCAGCGGCCTCGTCGGCCTCGGTATCGACGTCGGCTTCGTCAGCCTCCGTGTCGGTTTCCTGCTGCTCGGTCTGGGCTGCAGGGGTCTGCACCTCGTCGGCGTCCGCCGCCAGCACGGGAGCCGCCGTAGACAGGGTAAGACCAACGGCCAGCACCAGAGCGGCCGCACGTTTGCCCAGTTTGTTGATCTTTCTCACGTTCCATCCTCCTTTAATTGTTGCAGGGTGTCAGGCTTTGCCTGCCGCCCCTGAAAACAGACACGTTCACATTTTATGTCTATCACAATTCTAACAAAATTGCAACACAAATCAAGCCAAAAGGCAATATTGCGTCCAGAATTTACAATTTTGGACGGGATTTAACCGGCACTGCCCGCGCCGTGCTCCGCAAAGGGGCGTCCTGCGGCCTGCCACGCCGTGCACAAAAGCTCCTTTTGCGCCTTGGGCAGCTTTTTGAGGGCGGCTTCCCGGCGCAGGGCGGCACAGCGGTCGGCGCATCGCTCCAGATAGGCAAAGCCCTCGGCCCCGTGGGCGCGGGTGTAGCGGGCCCCTTTGCCGCTGCGGTGGGCCCGCAGGCGGGCGGCGGGGGCGTTGGTCCAACCGGTGTACAGCTGGCCGCCGGTGCAGCGCACCATATACACAAAGGCGGCCTTGGGCCGCGCCGTGCGGTCAGATGCGGCCATTGTTGCGCAGCACCTGACGGCAGGCGGCAATGGCGGTCTCCTTGTCCTTGGCCGTGATGAGGAAGCGGCTGGCGTGGCAGAAGCTGATGCCCGGGATGCCGCTCTTCTGCTCGATGACCTCCTGCGGCTGGCCGGCCCAGCTCTGGGGGAAGGGGAGCTTGGGCTTTTTGGTCTTGTGGTCGGTGACGCACTGGGCGCTCCAGCCGCCCCGCTGGCTGGGATAGATGACGAAAAGGGCGTCGGTCTTGTACAGGCCGTTCTTCCAGGGCAGATAGCAGGGCAGCACCACGATGCCGTCGCGGGAGTTTTTGTATGCCTGCTGGACCTTCTCGTCGGCGCGGTTGACGGCGTTGGCGCTCTCGATCTGGTTCTCCAGGATCTGCTTTGCCACAGCCACCGCCTTGAAGAAGCAGGCGTCCTGGTCCTCTTTCGAGTCCCACACGGGGTTGAAGAAGCCGATGGCGTCACAGAGGCTGTTCTGCTCGCCGGTATTGTCGTTCAGATCGAGGGGCTGGATGAAGTTCTCATCAATGAGCCGGGCCTGACGCTCGCCTACAAGGCCGGGGCCGAGTACCCGCCACAGCAGGCCGAAGGCCGCGTAAGGGATGCCGTTGGGGCGGGTCTCGCGGGGCTCCTGATGGTGGTCGAACATGCCAAAGCCGATGTCGTACACGATGCCGTCGAAGTCATCCGGCACCACGAAGCCGCGGGTTATTTTAATATCCGGGCGGAGGATCTGGAGCAGGGCAGTGGCGAACACGTCGTCAGCGTGGAACTTGCCTGCGTGGGTAAAGCCGTTTGCGGGTATTTTCATAGGGATTCTCCTCATTCTCTCATGCATTCTGTTGCACACAGTATAGCACATTCCCGGGCGGCGGACAACAAAAAGGAGCCGCCGCATGACGCAGCAGCTCCCATATTCTACAGAAAATTTTCTCAGTGGTTGGCCTGTGCCGCTTCAAACTCTGCCTGCGTCAGGATCTGATAATCCGCAGGAATGTTGAAGAGATTCTGGTCCACAGTGGTGCTCGTGACGCGGTACTCCACGATGGTGCGGCCCTCGGCAGCATCGGTAACGACATACTTGAGATCATCGCCGACCAGGCAGTAGGAAACGGTGGCCGTCTGACCGTTGGCATCGGTGACAGTATAGGACAGGGCCTCGCAGTCCTGACCGTTCACATTCACGGTGGTCACGGTGCAGGGGATCTCCTGTGCTTCGCCTTTGTCAGCGGAGACTGCCTCGCTTATGCTCACAGTGGGTACTTCGCCCTTGACGGCCATCTTGGATGCATCGTCCACCAGATAGCCCTGACCGTCTTTCAGGATATAGACCAGACTGCCGGCGTCGCCCATATCCATCTTGATATAAGCGTTGCCGTTGCTGCGGGCTGCGATCATGGTCTGGGTGGTGCCATCGGGGGCAGTGGTGACGATCTCCTGATACAGCTCTGCGCCGGTGCGCTGTGCGAGCGCGTTGTTGATGCGGGTCTCAACGGAGTCGCCGGGAGCAGCCATGCACACCGGCATCAGCACGGCAGCCATCACTGCAGCCACCAGCAGAGAAGTAAGTTTCTGATACAGCTTCATAGAAAATTCTCCTGTCTTTCAGCTCATTTTGCAAAGGCGTTTTCCTCTTTTGCATTTGCATTATCTTACAACTTTTTCCGGGGCACTGTCAATCATCACATTTGCCCTCATGTCAAAAACAGCCGCAGAGGCGTTTATTTCTCTCTGCGGCTGCGGTTTGTAAAGTTTTTGTGGAAATCACTTCCGGCCCTTGCGGCTGGTCTTGGTGAGGGCACGGGTGGGGGTCTTGGTCACAGCAGTGGTGGGCTTGACCGCCGGGCTGAGGTTGGGCTTCGGGGTCAGAGCCTTGGTGGGCTCGCCCAGAGCCAGCACCTGGGAAAGTGCGGCCTGTGCGGCGGCAGCATCGCCGTCGGTGACGGCCAGAACATCGGAGTAGAACTGCTCCATCTCCTCGCGGGTGGAGAAGGTGGCGACGTACATCTGGTTGCCCATCGCACCGGAGAGGGCGTCGGGGATGCGGTCCACCATCTTGATGTTCTTCTGGTACTTCTGCATGATCTGCTCATGACTGTACACGAAGTTCTTACCGTCGCGGCGGCCGGCGAAGGGGCAGTAGTAGTGCTCGCCCACGGGCATATCGGTGCCGCCGAAGGCGATCATGTCGGCCCATATCTTATAGACGTTGGTGGAGCGGGCGAAGTTTATCATATCGGGAGTGAAGCCGCCGCAGGGGCGCATATTGACTTCGAGGGCCACGATCCGGCCTTTTTCGCCCATGCTGGCCTGGTCCTCGGTCATCCGGAAGAACTCGAAGTGGACGAAGCGGCTCTTGACGCCGAAGCTCTTGACGACGGCACGGCCTGCGGCGCGGGTGTCCTCGGGCAGGTCCTTGATGATGTAATAGATGGAGTTGTCGTTGTCGTTCACGATGTCCATGATGGACATGGGACTGACGTTTCCGGCCTCAAAGATGGGGTTGCCGGAGGCGTCGATGATGGCGTCGTAGCTGTTGACCTCGGCGTGGACGAACTCCTCCATGATGTAGGAGACGTCCGGGTGATTCTCGGCCTTGTAGGCGAGGAAGGTCTTCAGCTCTTCGTCATTGGACAGCTTGTGGGTATCGGAAGCGCCCACGCCGTTGTCGGGCTTGACCACCACAGGGTATCCCACCTGCTTGATGAAAGCCTTGCAGCCGTTGAGATCGTCCACCATGTGGTAGCGGGCGGTGGCGATGCCGGCCTTCTGGTAGTACTCCTTCATCTTGCTCTTGTACTTGATGCGGGGCATATCCTCGGTCTGGAAGCCGCTGGTGATGTGGAAGTCGGTGCGCAGGGCGGCGTCGCGTTCCAGCCAGTATTCGTTGTTGGATTCCAGCCAGTCGATGCGGCCATACTTGAAGGCGAAGAACGCCACCGCACGGTAGACCTCGTCATAATTCTCCAGACTGCCGACCTTGTAGTATTCGTTCAGGCTGTCCTTCAGCTCCGGCTTCAGCTCATCATAGGGCTGGTCACCGATGCCCAGCACGTTCATGCCGTCGTTTTTCAGTTCCCGGCAGAACTGCCAGTAGTTGGTGGGAAAATTGGGGGAGATAAAGATAAAGTTGCTCATTGTTGCTCGTTCCTTTTTCACACTTACGTTCTCTGCCAAAGAAGACAGGGCCCGCCATTTCATCACAGACGCTCAGACTTGCCCGACATGCCAAGGGCTCCCCTACTAGGGGAGCTGGCGAGCGGCAGCGAGACTGAGAGGTTTAACCCAAAATATAAGGCATATAATATACGACCTGCTGATACCACCAATCCCAGTCGTGCTTGACATCATAGCCCCACAGGTCCACCCAGACAGGGATGTCTTTCTGCTCAAAGATCTGCTTGAGCTGCCGGGTGGTATCGGGTTGCTCCCAAGCGCCCTGACCGCAGCAGATGACCGCCTTCCTGCTGCGGTAGAGGTCCATATAGGGGTGATCGGTGGGGAAGTTGGCCATATAGTCCACGGGGGAGTTCTGGTAGACCACCTCGTCCATGTAATCGCCAAAGCCGTATTTTGCGGTGTAGATGCCGCTGAGGGCCAGACAGCCATCGAAAAGATAGGGGAACCGCAGGTAGAGGTTGACGGCATGGGTCGCGCCCAGGCTGCAGCCAAAGGCGATCACGCCGGGGAGGCTGTCCCAGCCGTTGCGCTCCTTGGCGATATACTGGATCTTGGGCACGACTTCCTCCACGATGTAGCGGATCCACTGCTCATAGCGGCGGATCCGCCAGTAGGGGTCGCCGTTGGTGTCGGACCAGGTCTCCTGATCGATGGTGTCGATGGAGATGACCATGATCTGCCCGGATTCGATCCACGGAGCCAGCGTACCGGCCATGTGGAAGTCCTCAAAGTCGAAGAAACGGCCATCCTGACAGGGGATAAAGAGCATAGGGCGGCCTGCGTGGCCGTAGACCTTGCACTCCATCTCCCGGCCCAGTGCGGGGCTGTAATCCTTGAAGTATTGTGTTTCCATGTAGTTTCCCTCCTCTATATAAAAAACCTCTCCGGCGCTCCGCGCCTCTCCTACCAGGAGAGGTGGCATCCCGAAGGGATGACGGAGAGGTTCAGTCCAACTCGTACATCAAAGTATGGAACACGAACGGCAGCTGCTTTTCCCAGCTGGCTTCGCTGTGGGTGCCGCCGGGCACCAGGCGGCTGGTCAGGTGGATGCCCCGGACCATGATCTTGCTGCACATCTCGGCAAATTCCCTGCGCATTCCCTCGTGGCTGCCCATCTCCTGGGAACCGTAGTCCATGTAGAGCACCGTGCCGGGCTCCAGCTTTGCGCGGCCCACCAGACCGCTGAGCTTTTCAGGAGACACCCAGATCGACGGCGACAGGGCTGCCGCGCGGCTGAAGGTATCGTTATACTGCAGCAGAGCGTACAGGCTCATCAGGCCGCCCATGGAGCTGCCGCCAATGAACGTGTGCTCCCGGTCCGGCAGGGTGCGGAAATTGTGGTCAATGAAGGGCTTGAACCGGTGGATGAACCAGCTCATGGTCGCCTGCCCCTTGCCGTCAAAGTGGCCATAGGTCGGGTCATCGAAGCGGTAGGGCGAATACTCCACAAGGCGCTCGTTGTTGGGGCCTGCATTGCACTCCACTGCCGCCACGATGAGCGGGGTATCGGTGTAGTCCAGATAATCCGCCACGCCCCAGCTCTTGCCGTAGGTGGCATCCGCATCAAAGAACACATTCTGGCCGTCGAACATATACAGCACCGGATACCGGCGCTCCGGGTCGGCTTCGTACATGGTGGGCAGGTAGACATACACCCGGCGCTGCTCCACACCGTTCACCGCAGGATAGCTGACGCTCCATTTTTTGACCATATTCCAGTTCCCTCTCGTTTCTGTTTTTCTGCACATAGTCTAGCACTGTGCAGGCGGAAAAGCAATCGGGAGACAAAACCATGATACGGCAAACGCCGCCCGGCGGCATTCCCACCCGGCGGCGTTTGCAAAAATTCTGAACAGAGAGAAGCGCGGGAAGGATCAGTACTTTTTCTCAACCGGAACGATCCAGCCCTTGGTATCGGGGATCTTGCCCCACTGCATCCCGGTCATGGTATCGTACAGCTTCTGGGTCACAGGGCCGATCTTGCCATCGCCAATGTAGGCGTGCTCACCCTTCCAGACCAGCTCCTTGACAGGGGAGACGACTGCGGCGGTACCAGTGCCGAAGACCTCTTCCAGCTTGCCCTCACGGGCGGCCTGCATGATATCCGCAATGGCCAGCTTGCCCTCGATGACATCATAGCCCCAATCCTTCAGCAGCTCGATGCAGCTGCGGCGGGTAACGCCGGGCAGAACGGTGCCGACGGTTGCAGCGGTGTAGACCTTGCCGTCGATCTTGAACATGATGTTCATGCTGCCGACTTCCTCGACGTACTTCTTCTCCACGCCGTCCAGCCACAGCACCTGGGCATAGCCCTGCTCCTCGGCCAGCTCACCGGCCTTGATGGAAGCAGCATAGTTGCCGCCGCACTTGGTGAAGCCGGTCAGACCGGGAGCGGCACGGATGTATTCATCCTCAACGTAGATGCGGACGGGGTTGATGCCCTCGGCGTAGTAAGCGCCGGAGGGAGCACAGATGATGCAGAAGATATAGTGCTTGGAAGCGTGCACGCCCAGACCCACATCGTTTGCAAAAACGAAGGGACGGATGTACAGGGAAGCGCCATCGGTGTGGGGCACCCAGTCGCGCTCCACATCCACCAGAGCCTCAACAGCCTGCACAAAATCCTCTTCCGGGATCTTGGGGATGCACAGGCGGTCGGCAGAATCCTGGAAACGCTTTGCATTGCACTCAGGGCGGAACAGCTGAATGGTGTCATCCGCGGTGCGGTAAGCCTTCATGCCCTCAAAGATCTCCTGCGCATAGTGGAACACCACCGTGGCCGGGTCCAGCGGGAAGGGTGCATAGGGGACGATGCGGGCATCGTGCCAGCCCTCGCCCTCGGTATAATCCATCACAAACATGTGGTCGGTAAATTTCTTGCCGAAGCCCAGCTTGGTCTCGTCCTGAGGCTTCTCCTTGGGAGAAGTGGTACGAGTGATCTTGATATCCAACATGATATATTTCCCTCTTTTCTGATCTCACACAGCAGATTTTGCGCGGCACGCGCCCGCACCTGAAATGCCGAATGTTGTTTTCTATTATAGTAGTATGAGCCGGATTTGCAAGGAAACGCAAAATCTTTCATGTTTGGGGGCTGTAAGTTGTCGCAAATTGTGATAGAATAAAAAAATAAGCCCTCTCAGTCAACGCCGATGGCGTTGCCAGCTCCCCCAAAAGGGGAGCCCATTACGGCTTTTAGATTTTGGTTTTGCGAAAACCTTTCCCAAGAGGCAGAACAGTCTCTCCCTTCGGGAGAGGTGGCATTGCGAAGCAATGACGGAGAGGGTTATAATAAAAGGAGTTCTACCATGATCAACGGCGTGATTTTTGATATGGACGGCCTGATGTTCGACACCGAGCGGATGTGGGCCACGTTCTGGGAACCGGCGCTGGCGGCGCTGGGTCTGGAGTACAAGGAGGGCCTTGCCGAGGCCGAGCGCGGCACGGCGGGCGAAACTTCTCGTAACATCGTGCGGCAGTTCTACGGAGAGGACTGTGATGCCAACGCCATCATCGACAGCCTGCACCGGGTGGTCGATGAGGAGTTCCAGAAACCGGTGCCCAAAAAGCCGGGGCTGGACGAACTGCTGGCCTGGCTGGATGCCAACCACATCCCCATGGCAGTGGCCTCCTCCAGCCGGGTCCATGTCATCGAGGGCAACCTGAACAACTGGGGCCTGACCCACTACTTCAAGGCGCTGGTATCCGGCCAGCAGGTCAAGCACTCCAAGCCCGACCCGGAGATCTTCCTGCTGGCGGCGGAAAAGCTGGGCACCGACCCCGCCCACACGCTGGTGCTGGAGGACAGCTACAACGGTGTCCGCGCCGGTGCCGCCGGGGGCTTTGTCACCGTCATGGTGCCCGATCTGCTCCCCGCCGACGATGAGATGCGCGGCCTGTATACCATGGAATGCACCAGCCTGAACGAGGTGCTGGCCAAGCTGAAAACGGGAGAACTGTAATTAAGGGAAAAAACCGCAAAAGAGTTCCGTGTTCCGGGGTTTTATTGTCTCCTGTGTTATGTTATAATAAAAGAAAAGAAAAAAGGAGACATTCCCATGAAGATCGCAGTTCCTTATGAAAACGGTATGGTATTCCAGCATTTCGGCCACACGGCAGAGTTCAAGTTCTACGAGGTCGAAAACGGACAGGTGACGGCCAGCGAGGTCGTTTCCACCAACGGGCAGGGCCACGGTGCACTGGTGGACTTTCTGGCCCAGCACAATGCCAATGCGGTGTTCTGCGGCGGCATCGGCCCCGGGGCACAGAACGCCCTTGCACAGGCAGGCATCCAGCTGTTTGGCGGGATCAGCGGCCCGGCAGACGCGGCAGTTGCAGACTATCTGGCCGGAAAGCTCCGCTTTGACCCCAACGCCCATTGCGACCACCACGACCACGGCGAGGGCCACCATTGCGGTGAACATCATTGCGGCGGGCACTCCTGCGGCCAGTAACCCATAACATCACAAAACCCCGGAGCGATGCATCACAGCAAACGCTCCGGGGTTATTTTATGCCTTAGAAGAACCGGCAGAAGCCGGGGCAGTGCCGCGAACACTCGGCCTCATCTTGACAGCATTTTATTGGGACACAAAAGAGATGCTCTCAGTCTGCTTCGATGCGGCCGGGCGGGGCGGGTCTGCCTTGGTCAGCATCTGCTGGAATTTCCGCGCCGCCGTGTTCAGCGGACGGTGGCGGTCGTAAACAAGGCAGATCGAACGGGTCGGGATGATCTCCTGCAGGTGGAGCTGCACCAGCTCGCCCCGCTCCAGAGCTTCCTTCGCCATGGGTTCCGGCACAAAGGCAAGCCCCAGCTCGCTTTTGACCAGCGTGAGCATCTGGTCGGTGGTGGCGGCTTCCGTATCCGGCTTGAGGACCGCGCCGTGATCCAGGAAGAACTGCCGGTACAGGCTGCGGGTCACGCTCTCGTCGCTGAGGGAGATGAGGGGATAGCTGCGCAGCTCTTTCAGGGTCAGGCTCTGACTTGCCAGCGCGGTGAAGGTCCTGCCACCCACCAGCACCTCGTAAAACGGCTTCAGCTCCACCATTTTCAGCCCTGACTCGATCTCCGCCGGGGTGCTCACAATGGCAAAATCCACCTCACCGTTCTTCACGGCCTGCACCGCCTGCGGGGTGGAGTGGTTCGAGATGCGCAGCCGGATGCCGGGATATTCGGTATGGAAATCCCGCAGCTTTTTGGAAAGATAAATGTTGAGCGCCGTCTCGGTGGCGCTGATGCTGATGGTTCCGTGCTCCAGCGTGGCACTGGCGCTCAGCTCCTCTTCGGCATCCTGGATCTGCACCGCCGCCGAAGCGATGCGGGAGTAGAGCATCTCGCCTTCCGGTGTCAGGGTCACACCCCGGTTGGAGCGGATGAACAGCACGCAGTTCAGCTGGCTTTCCAGCCGGTTCA
>ERZ773114.3473-NODE-3473-length-12893-cov-9.405125_pt1 | contig 12893 bp, 17 predicted proteins | sample MGYA00580564_ERZ773114 | MGnify/ENA primary metagenome ERZ773114 (study PRJEB29015, sample SAMEA2737836) | human gut metagenome | biome: human gut; feature: human-associated habitat; material: faeces | place: China | collected 2012 ...
CTCGTGTTATAATATCAATATAAAATTTAAGGAGGCTTTAAAACATGAAAAATATCACAGTATTTAAACAGACCGATTTTAAGCGCAATCTCAATAACTTCATTCCCGTAGTAACTATTGATAACGATTTACACGTTATTTTATTTCAAGTACAGCGTGTAGATTTTGAGAACACAACAATTTCAGAAGCACAGGACATTTGTGTATTTTTAGCAAAATGCTTAGTATCTGAATATGTAACTTTAGATTTTATCGAAAAACTTAAGCACGATGTATACAATCAATTTCGGAATAGATCAAGGGTATTTTACTTATCTATTATTATCAACTTATAAGGGGTAAACAGTATGGCAACTAATAAAAAAGAAATGGCGCGTCAGCTTGGCGCGCTTAAAAAAATAAGGGGTAAACAAGAGTATTTTCGATATGCGGCAGATCATTTAAACGAGTTGACATGGAAGCAATTAGCCGAAGTGCAGAAATATATAGGGAAAACGTCAAATGAGCGTTTACGTGCGTTAGATCGGTTTTCAGCGCGTGAGTTAGAAAAAGGCAATGTTATTGATATACAATCATCTACAGCTTATTTGTATGCAAGGAGAAAAACAGAGGGACGCAAAAAAACGGCGTTTTGGGAGAGCGTTTCAAGAAAACGTACATTGGCTGAGTTACGAAAAGAATTTAAAAATACATACCGTTTTTATACTCTTAAGGAAAGTACAGTAGGCGGCTATCATTCAGTTAGAGCAAAACAGTTTGCGACTTTAAAAGAGCGTTACGGGGATGATTTTATTCCCACTTATTCAGACTATGAGGCGGCATTGCAGACTGCTTGGGCTTCCAATTTAAGTGATTATTTTGGATCGGAAGTTATAGCAATGGCACTTGCGTATGGCGTTGTTGATTTATTACAGGAAGCCGCAAATTATATTCGTAAGAATATGTTAGATCGCGGGTTATCAATAACGCAAGGCGGGCGCGATTATGGACAAGTAGTATCATTTAGATTGTTTAGGGATAAAACGGGAAAATATGATAAAGATGAATTTATAAAATTAACTCATAGTAAAGTAATTAGTGTAGTGGATGAAGTATTTAATAATTTAAGGGGTTCTGAAAATGATACAGGTGGACGATTTAAAAGTAAGTCAAAACGTAAATGAGTTTCAAGAGGCGCTATATCAGTATTTCGAATTACATCCGTTTGAATACAAGCGTAAATTTAATAAAAAAAACGTGGTAAACGTTACAGCTACGCTTGACATTGAAACATATGTTAAATTTAATCAGGCGGGGGAGCCTTTAGACGGGTGGATCTATTCTATTCAGATGAATATAGCGGGCGTTAATTGTGTGGTTCGTTATGTTGAGGATTTTATAAGGATCTGTAATATGTTAGTGTCCGAATTTTCATTAGATGAGAATACACAACTTATTTTTTACGTGCATAATTTGGGCTATGAGTATTACTGGTTGTCACAGATTTTGCGTAAAATGTGGTGTGATGAAGATAAACAACCTGAGGCATTGTTTTTAGCAAAAACAAAACCTCTTATGCTTAATTTTCCAAATGGAATTTGCTTGCGCGATAGCTTCAAATTATTTCAAAAATCACTTGAAAAAGCTACGAAAGACGTTACACACAAAAAAGCAGTTGGGGATATAGACCATACAAAATACCACGATCCCGATACCGAATTAACGGCTGATGAATGGCGGTATATTGTGTATGATGTACAGGGGTTATTTGAGGCAATCGAAAAGATGAAAACTGAATATCATTATACGCAAGCATCTATTCCATATACAAATACGGGGCGTGTACGTGAGCGTTTAAACAGTAAAATAAGATCGGAAAAGGGCGAAAAAACTCGAAAAATAATGAATGATTTAATTTTAGATCGCGATAGCTTACGTTTAGCTTATAACGTATCCGCGGGTGGTTCTACTCATGCAAGCCGTTTTTACGCGGGAAAAACTTGCTATAACTGTAATTCGTATGACCTTAAAAGCGCGCACCCGTCACAGATGCTATTAAGATCATACCCGTATGGAAAACCGTATAAATGGAGTTTAAGTTTTGACGATTTATACAATGCTAGTCATTGCGGGGCTATTGGTTGGATCGCAAAACTTAAAATCAGCAATTTTATGATCCGTTATAACTGCCCTGAGCCTACTATTAGTGTCTCTAAATGTGATAAATTAACGGGTAAAAATGGCGTTTATGGCTATGATAATGGGCGGGTTTTAGGGGCTGATTTTGTCAATGTATTTATGGATAGTAACGATTTTAGGCGTTTTAAAATTGCATATGAATATGAAAGTGTGGAAATAATAGAGGCTTACGCTTTCGATTTAAAAGAGTTACCGAAAACATTTTTCGATACAGTCATAGAGGATTTCCGTGTAAAGGAAAGCACCCCGAAAGATACAATAGAATATAATTTTTCAAAAATTTGTATCAATACATATTTCGGGGTGTGCGATCAAAAACAGATCCGTGACACGTTTGATATAATTATATCCAATGACGGAATAGAGGCAGAAAAACATAGTTGGTTAGATAATTTAGAAGCCGCTACAGATGAAGAAATTTACAACGCACAGAAAAAAGCCTTTCCATATCTGTGGGGGCTGTGGACTGCCTCGCTGTCACGTTTAGCACTTTTCAAGTTGCAATTAACCGTTGGTTGGAAAAACTTAATTTACTGGGACACTGACAGCGTAAAATATATCGGCGAAAAGTGTCCCGCAGTTGAAAAGTACAACGCGGCTGTAATGAAGATCGCAGAGGAAAAAGGGGCTACTGCAATAGACCGTGACGGCAAAAAAGTGTATATAGGGATCGCAGAGGATGAAGCCCCTGAGTTTCGTTATGGTTATCAGGAATTTAGGGCTTTACATGCTAAATGTTACGCGGATATTAAGAACCACATAGACCCCCAAACGAATAACTTCACCCCCCTTATCGAAACAACTATAGCGGGCGTATCGAAAAAATCAGGATCCACGGCTTTAATAGATCCCAAAACAGGCCAGCCCGATTTAAACCGTTTATCTATAGGGCTTGTAATATCAGACGCGGGCGGGTTCATGCTGACTTATGTAAGCCGCCCTATTCATGTAACAAGCATGTTTAAGCGGCATACCTTAAAAGCGTCATATATTGTAATGCGCCCGCGTGTATTTGAAATATTAGACCATGTAAAGAAAGATAAAAATTTTATCCCCGAATGTGAATATGACATTGTGGCGGGGTAGTAAAATATATCTTGACGTATAGTTAAAAATAAACTATAATAACTTATAGAAAAGAGGTGAACTGGCATATGTGGCGTTTGGGATATAAAACAACCCGTATCAAGCCGCCAAACAACCCATTTTGGGAATATACCTATGTTATAGGCGGGCTTGAAAAAGTATATGAGCGTATGGAAGAATTACACAATGAATTAAAGACCAATAAGTTTTCCGTAGAATGGAAAGAAGAAAGAGAGGAATAATTATATGTTTAAATCTAAGAATAGCAAAGAAAAGGGTTTTGATCTGTCAGGAATTACACCAATTAGTATGAAAGATTATCCCGAATGGGATCTTAAAAACATCAGGGTTGTTTCCGAAACGAAATGCGAATTTACCTTACAGTTTTCACCCGCCCTTGCAATTCATGGTATGCAGTGCGTAGAGCGCAAAGACAAAAGCGGTTATTTTGTGGCACCGCCTCAGACTTCCTATAAGGTAAAAGAGGGCTTTTACAAGAACCGCAATAACGCGTTTATCTACTTAGATGAAGCGTTCACAAATGAAATTATACGCCAGATCTTAGAGGACGTAGGCGCGGAAGATGAAAACGGGGGCAAGTAGTATATGAAAGATTTTGAATTATATACGTCTGACGGTTGGCTAAATGTTGAGGGGATCGCACAGATCCCCTCTGTTTGGTTAGTGGTTATCGTAGGAGCGCGTCAGGTTGGCAAAACCTACGGTATATTAAAACATATCATGCAAGATAAAAGCCGTCATACGCTGTATTTGCGGCGTACTATAGACGAGTTGGACATGGTAGCAACTTATCAGGATTTAAACCCGCTACTGCCATTGAAAGAATGTGGAATTAAGGCAGATTTTCAGCGTGTATCGAAAAAAGTATATCATTTTGGGCTGTCAAAACCCGACGAAGCGGATCCCGATAAAAGTATTATTTATGAAGAACGGGGTTTAGGGATTGCGTTATCTACGATTGCACAAATGAGAGGCTTTAACGGATCCGTTTTTACTGATATATTTTTTGATGAATTTATTCCCGAAAAAACAGTAGTAAAGCGTAAGAATGAGGGGGACGCTCTTTTAAACGCATATACAACCGTAAATGGTAACCGTGAGTTAAAAGGTAAACCGCCGCTTAAGATGTGGCTTGCCGCTAATGCGTTTGACGTTTCAAGCCCGATCCTTGCAAGCCTAAACCTTACTAATAAAGTAGTGGAAATGAGCGAAAATAACAGGGAATACGAACTATTAGACGGCGGCGTGTTTGTGTGCATACCGAAATCCCGCAAGTTAATGCAGAAGCGATCCCAAACCGCTATGTTATCCTATCTGCGGGATAAAACAGGCGCAAGCGAATTTTACGAAACGGCGGTCAATAACAGTTTTGCGTATGACAGTTTGGATTTTGTCAGACCAAAACCGCTGTCAGGCTATAAACCGTACTGCATTTTCAATGATATGTACGTGTGGAATAATGCAGACAGCTTTTATGTCTGCAGATCCCGCCACAGCCGCCGTATACAATACGGAAAGTCTGCGGAAGATCGCATAAAAGCCATACAGGATTTTGGGCGTATGCGGGAATACTATTTCAATGGGCGTATTACATTTTCAGACGCGGAAATGCTATTGCATTTCAGGAACTATTTTGACATTAAGTTATAGGGGGTAACACTATGAAAACATACCGTCAGGCTCTCAGGATCGCCGTTGTGGCATTTTTATTTATGGCTTTAATAATTGTAGGGGTACGCTTTAAAACCCGTCAGAAACGCTTTATGGCGCGTCAGGCATATACAATAGAAAAAACACTTGACGCAATGTCAGATTTATGATATTATAATCACGCGGGGAACCCCTACAGAGCAAGCACGGAAGTGTATAGGGGTGGACGCTCTACCATATCCCCGCGTTGCAAATAACAGGGTTACAAGAGTTCATTTTCTGAACCTCCTTTTATTATAAATGTGTACAGCCCCGCTGTTTTGTCACACGGCAAAATCAGCGGGGCTGTACCTCTTTAAGAAGTAAAAAGCCCACTCGTTCACTGAAAGAGTGGGCTTTTTACGTGCCGCCGCAACCTTTAAACGGCGGCACTCACGGGTGCGGGCGTAAGTGCGTAAGTGCGTAAGTGATCCGTTAGGGGTGTGATGTTATTCGGTACGGTTTAAAAATGGTTTGCCGTATAAAATGATACGGTTTAAAAAAGATGCAGTTGAAAACGTCGAAGTAATATACAATGGTTCATTCAATTTAAGTAAATACATATCTACAGGCGTTTCGGGGGTTGAGTTTACCATTGTATTAATTGCCTGTAGTCTGATATTATCCGCCGCTAAAGTACCTGTTGAAATTACAGGAAATGGCATTAAATTGTTGCCCATGGGCTTTAATGGATCGTTAGGCATATAGCCGTCTGTACCGTTTAAAAGTGGGGTATAATCGAATGGATCAAACGGATCATTTTTTAAGGAATATGCATACCATTCTGTGGAAGACATTGTATAAAATGACGGTAGCCTATCGGCTCCAATATCACTGTTTGCTAATGCGTTATTTATATTGGCTATAACGCCGTTTTCTGAAAAAAACGCTCCAATATCTAATTTTGCGGCTATAATGTTGTCAGCTGAATTATAAGTGTTTCCGTGTACATCATGGAAAACAATGCCGTCATAGGTGGGATTTTGTGCAGGTTCAAACGGCACAACAAAATTATATGTATAAAAATCATAATGAATACCTGAAATTGTACTAGAATATACAGTTTTTTTCATTACTGGGGGCTTCATATATCCGCTAAAATTATTATAAGTTACTTGTATTGCCATGCTTTGCACCTCATTCAAATGGGTTTTCAGTCATATAACCGCCCCCGATCACTACGGGGCGGCGGCTTAAATAATCGAATGGCTGATAATTGTTTCCAGTTACGGTTTTGTTTTTTGTGGCGTGATCGAATGGCAGGTAATGCGATCCGATAATGACGGGAAGTTTTTCGGCATAGTCAAACGGCAAATAATTACCCCCGATCACTACGGGTTTAAGATCCGCAAAATCAAACGGAAGATAGCCGCTACCTATTATAATAGGTTTAAGATCCGCAAAATCAAACGGCTTATAGCCGCCCCCTAAAATAATGGGATCGTACTTTTCAGGTAGAGGCATACCCACATAACGTTTGTTTAGTTTTATGGTTCCCGCGGGTGTAATATACCCGCGGTTGAAATTGAACCAATAGCCGTACATTATTCAGGACGGTATACGGCATACAGGCGGGCTGTGCTGTAGTTCTTAATGCAGACCGATTTTGACTGATTGCCGCCGATACAGGGGATCATTGCAGACTTTAACGGGGTATCTTCTGTACACACCCCTACATGCTTACTACTGTCAGTTTTCATGGTAGTGCCAGACCACAACCAGAAAAGGATATCACCGCGTTTGATCGTTTCGGGTAAATGATCGCGTGTAAAGAATTTTCCTGTAGTGGCAAGTTTGCATTTTGTCATAAGAAGATACACGTTTTCCGATTTTCCGATCTTAAGCCCCGCGCGGTTAGCGGCATAGCTTACAGTAGTTGCACACCAACTTGCCCGAACGTAGGAACCATAAAACCATTCCTGTATCATTCCAACGGCGTTGTCCCATTCGTGCGCGCCTTTCAGATACATCATTTCATTGTACAGGGCCGTTGCTTTATTGTATTTGATATTTCCTGTTTTGTCCATATTACAGTTCCCCTTTCAGTTTGTCTGTCAACTGTATGATTGCCTTTTCAAGTGCTGTAATCGCACTCTGCATATTTTTGCTTTCATTTGAATGTTCCGCGTTCTGCTTAATCATATACCAGAAAAGCGCGCCGCACATTACGATAGGAAATCCAACTGATGTAATTAAATCTTTAACGTCTGCTACTGTCATATTGCTAGTTCTCCTTTATATGAATTTCTTTTCCATCAAAAAGAATTTCAATAGATTTAATCGGGCGTTTTTCGCCGTCTGAACCTACAATAAAAACTGTAAAATCGTCATACTGAAAATTTCCGATTGACTGTCTTAATTCCTTGTTTTTCATATTGTTTTCACTCCTCATATAATACACTTGTAAGGTTATTAGTATCTTTCCATGTAAGGAAGCCATAGCGGTATTCCTCAGGATATTCGCTGATAAAACATTTATAACATTTATCTAATACCGTGTAAATAGGTTTTTTCATGTGCTGTGCGAAAAAATCATACTTTTCACGGCTTAAACCGTAGGTGGATAACGTACCATTTACGCTTGTTTCTTCATCTTCTGAATTGCGGTTTACGGTATTAGATCCTGTTCTTTCATTCGTTCGGGATCCTGTGGAACTACTCTCACGGGTGTTTTTATGGCTTTCTTCATCTGTAGTGGTTCCGCTACTCTCACCCGTTGCAGATCCTTCCGATTTTGTAGTGCTACTGTCTGTATCTGCATGAGTTGTAGATGAGGCGTTAACGTTCGTATTATCATTTTTGGTAAACGTGTCTGCTATACCACTGGCATACGTCCATGTTTGCAGATCGGGATTGCCTACAGTGCTTGCATTAACAATGGACTGTGGCATATCAGATGTAAGCTGACGCGTGGTATTTTTGCCGTTAGCTGTGGTTTTGCTGTCATTCGTAGTAGTACCATTGTTTTCTCTTGATGCAGTTCCCTCTGACTTATTGGAACTGCTTGTATTGCTACTTGCCGTACCGTTTCGGGTAGTAGATCCGTTATCAGTATCGGTATTACTGCCTGTAGTGCTTTCAGATCCATTCTCTGTACTATTACCCGTTTCGGATCCTGTACTTTTAGATTTTCGGGTACTTGTAACGTTGCCGTCCCCTTCTAAAATTTCAGAAAACAGAACGCCCGCGCTTGTTTCAATATAATTCTGATATTCCAAAATGATCCGCATGATCCGCATACGCCAAATTCGCGCGTCTGTATACCCCGTTTCCATATTAAGGAACCTGATAACAAACGCCTTGATAAACTCGTTCCATTCGGGTTTTGTAAAGTCTACTAAATAATGCTCGCCGTCTGTGGTAAAAATCCATCTGACTAAATAAGGTAGTCCGTGAGTGCGTATAAGTTCGTCTGTGGGGGTGTTATCTGTGGGATAATCGCGTTTATACTGATCCACGATCATACGGGCAAGTTCCCATAATGTATTGAAATCTTTATTCAAAAATGGGGTATAGTCTTTCCATGTTGCCATATAAGTGATCCTTTCTGTGGGGTGAAGTTATTCGATATAGTCTATAGGTTTGTTTGACGGGGTGTTAAGCGGTTCGGGATCCTCTAGCCATTCATCAGACCCCGCGTAGTAATCACCTAAGCTGACCGATACATTAAGCCCCCACATTTTATTAATCGTATCACAGAGTTGCTGACGCTGCGCCAGACGTACCTGTAACGAAAGGGCTGTACTTGCGTTATTGGCGTTTACTTCATCGGTAATCAAACGCTCTTTTTTATCCTGATTGACTGCGCTTTCAATACCGAAAAGCCCTTTTAACTGACCCTCTAAATTTTCGTAGTGTTCCCAAAATACGGATAGCAAAGACGGATCGATGCGGGTAGGAAGTACCTGAAAAACATTATCCATGGTGCTACGGTTTACGATGATACGTTCCTTATTATCGTCTACATCATTTAAGATCTTTTCTACACTGCTTTTCTGGCTTTCATCACATGTGATATAGTATGGGACTTTCAGTTTCTTTGCGGCAACGTCTAAGGATCGCATAGTTGAAGTTAATCGGTTCGCATATAAAAGCAAATGGTTTACACACGGATAACACACGGGGTTATCCCTACATACTACAGCCTGTGCCATTGTGTTATCGGATCCATACATATAGGCTGTATATTCCCGCATAAAACCATTCCACCCGTACCCATAAATCTTATCAGTCTCACCGTATAAATTATACGCCTGTGCTACAGGGGACACTTTTAACGTCAAATACCCCATTTCAGGATCTTTACAAAACGCTGCGATCCCGTCTAACATAAGGCATGTTTCAAGATAACGGGCGTTACATGTTTCGGGCAAGCCGTCCCATTTAAACGTACTGATTGCTAAATTGAAATAATGGAAAAATGTATTTTGAAATTCCATATCATTTTCATACCTTGCAAGTTTTTTCGCAGATCCTACAGGTACGGTATAGAATGGAAAAAATGAGTTAAACCACATATTAAGCCTCCTTTATTGGATTATTGTATAAACGCTCCTGTGACGGCGCAGTGTGCCAGATACGAACGCCCGTAGAAACTGCCGTCGCGGCTGCACTAATAATATATTGCGGGTATCCTGCAGCTTTAAATACAGGGTTATTTGCTTGCACATAATTATGATTTACACGCCCGTTAAATGCGTCAGTTGTCAATTTTTCAGAGACAGTATACCCGTAGGCACTTAAAAAATCATCAAAACGCTCTGTATCGGTATCACTTAAACGGGTTCTATAAACCCAAAAGCCATTGTTTAAATAGGATTGTAATGATGAATTAATAGGGAACCTCACCTCAGGCTCAGTGATATTAGCGTATTCCTCAAACCTTTTAAAATCTTCTGCCTGATTATACATAGCTGTGACGGAGCTTTGCGCCCAGTCTAAAATAGCGTCTTTCTGCTCATAAGTTGCTAACGCCCCCTCTCTAACCATACCGCCCGCTGTATACCCCTTATTATACACATTATACCCATTATACGTTTGAGTCGATAATGCAGTGCTTTTTGAGGTTGCCACATTACTCGCAATTTTTCCACCAGTCGCAGCAAGCGCATTAGTAAATCCACTTTGCGTTAACGCATTAATAAATGTTCCGGCATAGCCTACCCCCTCTGCCACTAATGGATATAATTCGCGTTTCATGGCGCGTGTACGCTGATTATATTTAATTGCTACACCCGATTGAATATTAAATGAAAGCGGGGACTCAAGCCAATCTGAACCCTGCACAACCCCCATAAACATATTCGTAGTATCTCCATGATAATATTTAGGTCTACAAAAAGGATTGCCAAATGGCGAGGGATCAGAAAATAAAACAAATTCTGGAAAATCCGCGTTATTATAAATATCTTTTGCCAAATATTCTGCACTATCACCTGATGTAATACTTGTCAATGTATATTTATTATAACTATTCGCCACAGCTTTATTATTCTTTACAGTTCTATATTTAAAAGGCGTTTGTGTAATTCCTGATGTATGAATAGTTGCAGTTACAGATACTACAGTACCCTCGTCTGAAATTTCAGCACTTGCGTAAAAAGTTGGTACTGAATACGATTTATAAATTGTATTTTCAATACCTAAAGATCTGCATTTATCAATACCATCTCTAACCGCTGAACTATCTAACGAAAATGTTCCATATAATGGTAAACTGAAAGTTTTTGTAACGCCTTGCGGTAATGTCATTATAAATGTACTATTACCCTTATAAGGGGGCGTTCGTGGCACTACTACAGAAAGCCCTGTCACCCCTTCTTGCTCACTTACATATTCGTCGGCAACTTTACTTTCGCTTAACACATTCGCAGTTGTTACAACAAAATCATAATTACTATCTGAAATGCGATCTCCAATTTGTGTACCCGTATCTAATACCAACGGTTCTGTGGGACTGAATGGTTCGGCAAAAGTATTAGAAAAAATTGTATCATCTGTAACACATTTTCGTTTACACCACCCCGAAACAACTTGCAAATTACTAATGCCGATAGTTCCGATTGCGTCTAATGCAAGTGCCAAAACCGCAACATTTTCATTCAACATAGAAATATTAGTGATCCAATAAGCAACTGATCCGATAACGCAATAATCGGCACTTGAAATAGTGCTATAATCAGAAGCTATTTTAATATACGGCAAAACCTTATCTTGTAAAGTCCAAATTGCGGGGAATGTCTTAGTAGTAAACCCCATGTTATCTAATGCCGTGATACTTTCAGGACTATTCCCTATTAATAAACCTGTATCATAATAGCATTTTACAGTTAATTCCATAAATAATGGGGGGCTACTACACCCCCCCTTCACCCCCTTTCTTTTAATCGGGATTTTTAAATACAACTACATTGTAAAGTGCGTCGATTAAGATTGCGTTATTTGGGGCTGACGCAAAATAATTCACATATAATCCGCGTGGATTTCTGATCGGCTCTACTCTATAAGGGTTCTGAATACTTTCAAAAAGCCATCCCTTATCAGCTAAAATTGCATGTACCCCCGCGTTTGGATCTTTCCATTTTACGTCATGTTCTTCCACCTCAACATGTTCTTTTCCAATCTGCCCCTCAGTTTCGGAATAGCCAATCACAGATCCAAACTCGTCATAAACTTCATACAATTTAGTTGTATAAGCATCTTCCTTATAAGCCTCTAAACCACCGAAATTTTCAACTTCAATAATGTCGATTGGAAGATTTAAAGTATTAGCATTATAAGAATTTCGTGCTACAATAACCTCTAATTCATTCTTAAACTGTGGTCTAACTAATAATTTAAGCCTATCACGTTTCTGTACTGTAGGGAACTGTAACGCATTAAACGCGGAAGAAGAAGCACCGACAGTCATAGCCGATACAGTATTTTTAATTGTTAAAATTAAATTAACTAATTCAGCCTCAGTCGGCGTATCTGACAGTTCCGCTGTAATGGTCTGAGAAGCGATTAACGGATTTTTAGTTGAATTAATACCTGCGTTAATAGCCGCTAATTTGTTTACATATTTCTGAATGATATAGGCGTTTTCAAGCTGTAACATAAGCCCTGCCATTACCTTAGACATACCATATTCAGAAATAAAAATCTGTTTAAACTGAAAATCATCGGGAATAGTAAGGAAACACTGATAATCAAAATTCTGCTTAAAAAATCGTTCCTGAATTTCAGCCTTACGAACCTTAAAAGGATCTACAGAAGATCCATTTTTAAGCCCCCTATAAGCAGGGCTTACAGGTTTAGTCGGAACGATAGCCATACGCTGAATATAGCCGCCGCGCGCCTGTTCGTAAACCTCACCAAACCCCTGATCGTTAAGCGGATCATGCGCCTGTGCAATATCTACAGTCTGCAAAAATACACGCATTGATAAATCCCAAAATTCATTCAGCGTATCAACGTTATAATTCTGCATTTTCTCAAAACCCGCCGCAGTAAACAATTCCTTGGTGGCGGCTGATGTATGATTGGCAAAATTCGGAAATGCGGCTCTAATGCCGTCCCATAACTGCGCATTTGTTAATGCCATTAAATATCACTCTCCTTAATTTTTGTTAATAAATCGTTTAAGTTTTCCTCAGGGGTTTTATCTGAGGGGGGCGTAATTGGATCTGACGGGGGCATAACTGATGTTACCCTGATCGCTAACTGCGCGTTAGTATCGCGCAATTTTGCGTTATCAGATATAAGTCTTTCATTCTCAGAAGATAAGCGGGCGTGTTCTGAAAGGGCGGCGGTTATTTCATCTTTTAATTTAACTGCCGCCTGTGCGCCCTCTGTCTGATCTAATGTTTTGTCAATAAGTACAAACCATTCCTTGTCAGTCATTTGTGATTGGCTCCTTTCGATATGATGTAATTATA
>ERZ773114.3478-NODE-3478-length-12885-cov-4.623772_pt1 | contig 12885 bp, 9 predicted proteins | sample MGYA00580564_ERZ773114 | MGnify/ENA primary metagenome ERZ773114 (study PRJEB29015, sample SAMEA2737836) | human gut metagenome | biome: human gut; feature: human-associated habitat; material: faeces | place: China | collected 2012 ...
ATATGAAAAAGAAATTTTTTACTAATCTATGGTTGACTTTTCATAGCTGGTCTCCAGTTTATTTATAAATTTGAAAATACTTTTTCTATACTGCCTTCTCCTATATCATACCATACATCCAATACATCAGGTCGATATGATTTTCCAGAGTATTTCAGTTCAATAGTACCACTAACATTTTTACCCAATTTTATACTTTCTGCCCAGATATCCTCCATTGCTTTGTATTCTCCCCTGTTCAAATCAGAATCCATAGATACAATGTTTGCAAGAGAATTGTTTCCATTAAAACGATCTGCTATGATATGTCCCCTATCATCATTAACCTTTTCATATCCTCTTCCGATTTCTGAAAGGGTATTCTGAATTACTTTTCTCGGTCTATCCGCATCTTTTAATGTTAATTCATCAAAAGTAACTTTTACTATTCTTCTATAGTCATCTGTTTGGTAAACTACTGTACCTAACTTATATGTAATATTAGGGACTAACTCATCATTGATACGATATACAATTCCTGCAGCATCTGTCCTACATATTTTTGCAGTATCACTTGTACCTAACCTAAATATTGAATTGGGTGGTAATGTACCTTTTGCAATTTGAGCCATCTGCTCTGCTGTTGCATTAACAACTTGTTTACCTGCAACATCGAATAACTCAATTTTTGTACTTGTTGCTGTTTCTTTTAATACATATATCCCTTCTTTCCCAATATACGCTTTTCCAAGTTCATTTCCAGCTTCGTCAAGTACCGTTCCATCCAGCGCAATCTTGCCTGCTTTACCACTCGACATTGCCAAGCTCTTTGGTAACTTGAAATTTTTTTGCATTACGGATAATACAGAAGTAACCGCTCCCCACATATATCCATCTGCAAATCCTTCTATTGCATATTTCTTAATTGCTGCTTCTGCATTATTCCCGGCTTTATCTGCTTCAAGAGCCACTCTAATAGCAGCTTCCATTGAACCACCAATAAGCGCATCACGAGTTACCTTTATCGGCGAAGCAAACAAGAAATATGTTGAATGTAAATAATGCTGTACAATGCCAGTTGCTATAATTATTGTTGTTCCAACCGCAAACTTACCAATCACAGCAGCCCAGTCAATTTCATATTCAGAAAAATCATCAGGAAGTTGTGCTATTATTTCTTCTTCCACATCTTCACTAATAGTAACCTCTATTATATATGCTTCACTAATAATATTTTCATCAATGGTATACTCATATATTCCATCCTCACATATTAAATTCTCTGTAATATATGTTTCATCTAAGTACTTTTCATCAATGGTACTTTCTGCAATAGTTTGTTCCTTAATTACGCTTTCCTCTACATACACATTACTACTCGAACGTTTATCGGTATCGCTACCACATCCTACCAACGACTGTATGCATATAGTAAAAACCAATAATGCGGAGCATAGTCTATTCATTTTATATCTCATGTTTTTTCCTATTCTATAATTAGTGTGACTGTTTCTTCTCCATCAATAATCACATTTCTGTTATATACATGCTTATTTATTATTGTAAGTAAATTGATAATATCTTTCGCATCACTACTTGCAAATTCTAAATAACACGTGTCTTTACCCGCATCGTTTTCACTCTTATAAAAATCAGAAATATACACCCCAAACTTGTCTAATAAATCTTCCAATGGATATTGAGATATAGATGATGCATCCTTTCCTTCTCCAAGTTCTGGTTCTTGTATAAATGAAAGCGTTACAAAAAACAGATTGTCCTTCCTATATATTCCATTCTCATATTTTTCATAATTACTATCTTGATATTTATTAGCTTCTAAACATTTTATTTCCTTCATATTCTTTTCCTCGTATTATAAGAATAATATACGTGATGTCCGATAAAACGTACTTTTGTATCAAACTTCGCTTTGGAATAAAGTATGAAATAAAAATACGCAACAAAACGGCTATTTTAATTTTACTACTGCAATTTCCTTTCCACAACAATTTTTCAGTTATTATGTTAAATTTACAAATTTTCTGTCATAAACAGTTCATTCTCTTATTTGCATCAAAAAAACAGCATATTTGTATCCAACTTTCTTTACAAATACGCTGCTTTTACTGATACTAATTTTATTATTAAAATGTGTGATATAATTTCCTTAGACCAATGGAGTATGTTCTCTTACGCTTTCCACCATATCATCAAGTATCTGTCTGCCACGAATCATCTTATGATTCACTTGGAATCATCTGAAAATATTTCAGTGCCCAAACAATAGCCTCTTCCTTCTCCTTTGGACACTTAGGCTGTCTGGCTTCCTCTGACTTAGGTAAATTATAATTCTCTCGCTCAATGATTCCATGCTTAGCCTTCACCTGCGCAATGTATAGATTACTTACTTTCATCCCATCATTATGCTCTGCTACATACTTCTTTATCTCCTCATAAGTAGCCTTGCTCTCAGCCGCCGTTAAATCCATCTCGTCCATGTCAAGTCTCACATTCACATGATGCTTCGCTTCGTGGAGTTTGGACAATAAACATACTGTCTCCACATGTGTAGTATTCCCAAACTGATCCACCGCCCTTACCTTGCAAAGCTCATATCCGCCCTCACAAAGCACCTTAAGATCCCTCGCTAACGTCGCCGAATCACAGCTTACATACACGATCCGCTCCGGCTGCATCTTAAGCATCGTCTCAAGACATACACCATCGCACCCCTTTCGCGGCGGATCGACCACGATCACATCCGGGTGCAGCATATCTGCATCTGTGTCTTTCTTTTTTTCATAAAATGCCGGCAGCACTTCCTCTGCTTTTCCTACAAAAAACTCAGCATTATTGATACCGTTGAGCGCCGCATTATTCTTCGCATCCTCGATTGCCTGTGGGACGATCTCCACCCCATAAACTTTTCCCGCTTTCTGTGCAAGAAAAAGTGAAATCGTGCCGATGCCGCAATATAGATCCCACACGGTCTCTTTTCCGGTCAGTCCCGCATAGTCGAGCGCAAGGCTGTAGAGTTTTTCCGTCTGGACAGGATTGACCTGATAAAATGACTGCGGTGAAATATGGTATGCGACCGCTGTATCAGTCAGTGAAAAATCCTTCGTATCGCGTAGATGGATCATATCGGTAATGTATGGATCGCCCCAGATACATTTCGTCACATCCCCGAGGATCACATTTGTTTTCTTCGTATTCTGATTGATGGAAATGCTCTTCATTCCCTCGATGGCTGTCAATCTGTCGATCAGTTTTTCCACTTTAGGAAGACTATTTCCATTGATAATCACACAGACCATAAGCTCTTTTGTGGAAAACCCATAGCGGATCAGGACATGACGAACCAGCCCCTTACCTGTATTTTCATCGTAAGATGCCACATGATATTCTTTCATATAAGAAAGGACTTCATTTAAAATAATCTGATTTTCCTCCACACCCAGTTTACAGTCATTGACCGGGATAATACTGTGGGTACGCGCTGCATAAAAACCGGCAACCGGATTCCCATCTTTATCCGCACCGATCGGAAACTGTGCCTTGTTCCGGTAGCGGTATGGTTCTTTCATCCCCACGACAGGAAGCATGATTCGGTCGATCAATTCCGGCGCAAAACCGCCAATACGAATCAGATTTCCGCGCACTTTGTTCTGCTTAAATTCCAGCTGCTTTTCATAATCCAACGCCTGTATCTGACATCCGCCGCATCTCCTGTGAAGTTCACACTGTGGTGTCACACGAAATTTAGACGGCGATAAAATCTGCTCCACTCTCGCATAACCATAATTTTTCTTCATCTTTGTGATGCGGGCTTCGATCTCATCTCCAAGCACCGCATCTTTAACGAAAAAGGTCATGCCATCGTATTTTCCGATTCCTTCGCCGTCCACGCCCATATCTTCGATTTTCAGTTCTATGATATCATTTTTCTGCATAATTATAATTTCCCGGAGCGTCTGATATTGCTCTCAAGCAGACGGTTGTACCCCTGCCATTCCTGATTATTTTCCGGCACGTTGTTAAAGATTTCGCGCACCGTCTCCATCTTTGCATCGATATTATCCGCAAAACTGAGTGCCAATGCCTCCGGCAGCGCCGGTTTTTTCGGTGAACCAAACTCTAACTCGCCGTGATGTGCTAAAATACAGTGCTTTAACTCGCTTGCCAGTCCCTTTGGAAAATCCGGGATCGTGCGGATCCTGTCACCGACCATCTCGGTTCCGATAATAATATGTCCTAAAAGCTGACCGTCATCCGTGTAATCATTTTCCGGGAATGTGGAAAGCTCCTCTAATTTTCCGATATCATGGAAAATAGCTGCCGTGATCAAAAGATCGCGGTTTAACATCGGATAACAGCCTGCAAAATAATCACAGTGCTTTGCCACACTTAAGCTGTGCTCAAGCAGACCACCGACAAATCCGTGGTGCACAGTCTTTGCAGCAGAGTGGAATTTAAAGCGTTTTTCAAAATCTGCATCTTCCACAAAAAAGCTCTCTAACAGCTTCTTTAAATGCACTTCTTTGATGCTCGCAATCAGGCCTTTTAACTCCTCATACATCTGGTCGATATCCTTATCGCTGACCGGAAGGTAATCTTTTGGATCATACTCCCCTTCCTGCACCTTGCGGACGCGCTTTACATTCAGCTGTAAATTGCCCTGAAAGCTGGTGATATCACCCATTACGGCTATGTAATCCAGTGAATCGAACTCGTCGATTCCAACAGAACCAGGCTCCCAGATCTTCGCATCCAGTGTGCCCGTTTTGTCCTGTAAGATCAATGTATCATAAGGTTTTCCTGCCTTTGTCAGTGCAGACTGTTTTACTTTACATAGATAGATTTCATTAATTCGCTCGCCCTCTCTGAGGCTCTCAATATACTTCATACTACTCCTTATTCCTGCTTTTATTTTCTAAAATTATTATGCCTGTATCCGCATTTCTGCTTCTAAAACGCATACCGGTGTCCACATTTCTGTTTCTGACATGCATGGCCGCATCCGCATTTCTGCTTCTAAAATACATGCCTGTATCTGGTTCACATCTCTATGGCAGTACACTGACTTCTACCGTGCAGGTGATTTCCGTATAACCTTCCGGTCCCTGCCGCTCAATCTTCACTTCCACCGTATCTTCCGGCTTTAACGAAAGCAGTTTTTTCTCATAATTTTCTGCCGTAAGAATCTCATCCCCGTCAATCTCCGTAATGACATCCCCGCTCTGAAGTCCGGCAGCCATTGCCGGTGAATCCATACATACATCCTTGATATATGCACCTTTCGGTATCTCATATTCACGTTCGATCGCTGCTGTAACCGTTGTCACTTCAAGTCCAAAGTAAGGGATATCCTGTCCGTTTGACAGCATCTCAATCAATGCTTTTAACTCGGAAATAGAGATCGCTGTCAGCGTATTTTCATCCCCCGCACTGCTGTATCCCTGCATCACGATTCCAATGATCTCGCCATCTACATTGACAAGTGCTCCGCTTCCGTTGCTGCTTCCTACAATATCTGTCGTAAACACACTGTAATTATGATCTATCGTAGAAATACTGTTCGTGGTGGATGTAATATTTCCAGTCAGGATTGAATAATTGGTTCCAAGCGGACTTCCGATCGCGATCGCGATCGTTCCCTGCGTAACAGTCAGTGAATTTCCAAGAACTGCAACTGCGATCGCATTCTTTGTACTTTCGGTAAGTTCTGACGCCTTTACGCTTAACACAGCTATCCCTGTATTGCCATCGTATTTTTTCATTTCAGCTTTCACGACAGCATCATTAATAAATGTGACATAGATTTCCTGTGCATCCGCAATCGCCTTGCGTTCTGTTAAAACCAGCAGTTCCCTGCCATTTTCCGCTACAATGATACCGGAAGCCTGCCCCTTACTCTCATATGGGTTATTAAACCAGTCGGTATCGCTCTTCACACCGGTTACCGTCACGATAAACTTGTTTGCTTCTTTTCCAACCGCATACAATTTATTCTGAAGTTTCTGAAAATCGGCAAGTTCAAGTTCCTGCATTTCATTGTTTGGAACATCCCCAGTGTTATGTTCCGTTTCCGGTTCATCCGTCTGCTCCTGCTGACTGTTTCCCGCTTCTTCTGTCTCCTGCTGCCCGTTTTCCGGCTCTTTATTTTCTCCCTGCTGTCCGTTATTCTCTGTGTCCTTTTGCTCTGTCGATTCCTGCGTATCGTCCTGTCCGCTTTCTTCCGTTTCTGTCACATCATCCTTCGGAATCGTAACGACAGGCTTCTCCTCCGGGTAAAACCAGTTTGAAAACTCCGGCTGCAATAAACTAAACACCAGTGCTGCCACCGTACCAAAAATAACGGCAAGCACTACGGTAAACAATGCTTTTTTTATAAGACGTTTTTTATTCAACGGCTTCTCCTTGATCTGCTCATTAATAAAAGAAAAGCCACCCTTCTCTTTCTCCTGCATGATTTTCCCTTCCTTAACAAAAATGAAAACCGCACCTTATTTATTATAGTTTGAATCACATACGCTTGCAACACTATTTTTGCATTTCCGGCTTTTCTTCCCCCAATTAATGGGATATAATGTGAATAAGCAATGAGCAGTGCCAAATGAGGGAAAAATAAAAAAAGACTGCTTGCAGGCTCTTTTTTGTTTTTTTCTCATTTGATAGGGCGAATGCCCGTCAGCCCGGAAAATCTCTGATTTTTCGGGCTGGCACTGCGGACTAAAGTCGAACACACATATCCGTCGGCATGCTGCCACTGCAAACTAAATTTTCAACCACAAGGAATTATAAATCTTATGAATGAAAAAGTTTTAAAAACATTAGAATATAATAAAATCATTGCCCGCTTAGCGGAGCACGCCTCAAGTGAGGATGCAAAGAAACGTTGTCTCTCCCTCACACCGGGCACAGACATCAATGAGATCAATCTTTTACAGTTACAGACCAAAGATGCGCTAAACCGTCTCTTTAAAGGCGGCCGCATCTCTTTTTCCGGTGTCCATGATATCCGTGACTCCCTTAAACGTTTAGAGATCGGTGCAGCCTTAAGCATCACGGAGCTTTTGCGCGTCTGCTCTCTCCTTGAGGCAGCCAAACGTGCAAAAGCATTTTCCCGCGCCAGCATCGGACATACCGGACCGGACCGTCCTGTTTCAGCAGATGAGACAGACGAACTTCCGGTTGATTCCCTGACCGGATTTTTTGACCAGATCGAACCACTCACACCATTATGTGACGAGATCCGCCGCTGCATCTTATCGGAGGACGAGATCGCGGACGATGCCAGCAGTACGCTCCGCTCCATCCGCAAATCCATGCGTGGCATGAACGATAAGATCCGTGCACAGATGAACTCGATGATCAACAATACAACTACACGCAGTTATTTGCAGGATGCCGTCATTACGATGCGTGACGGCCGCTATTGTCTGCCGGTCAAAGCCGAAGCAAAATCACAGGTTCCGGGTATGGTGCACGACCAGTCATCTTCCGGTTCCACACTCTTTATCGAACCGCTCGCTGTTGTAAACTTAAACAACGAATATAAAGCTCTTCTTATGAAAGAAAAAGAAGAAATTGAAGTCATTCTCGCCAACTTAAGCAACTTAACGGCAGGATACTCCATGCAGCTTCATACTGACTACAATATACTCACCGAACTTGATTTTATTTTTGCAAAAGCAGCTTTCGCTCAGACTTACAACGGTGTTGCTCCGACTTTCAATACCGACGGACGTATCAACATCAAAAAAGGGCGGCACCCGCTGCTCGACACCAAAAAAGTTGTACCGATCGATGTACGTCTCGGAGAAGATTTTACGCTTCTGATCATTACCGGTCCAAACACCGGTGGTAAAACTGTCTCCTTAAAAACAGTCGGTCTTCTGACATTGATGGGGCAGGCAGGACTTCATATTCCGGCTTCTGAGCGTTCGGAACTCGGAATCTTTGAGGAAGTGTTTGCTGATATCGGAGATGAGCAGAGTATTGAACAGTCTTTAAGTACTTTCTCCTCCCATATGACAAACATTACACGCATTTTAAGTCAGGTAAATGACCGTTCCCTCGTGCTTTTCGATGAGCTTTGTGCCGGAACCGATCCGACGGAAGGTGCAGCACTTGCAATTTCTATTTTGTCAAAATTAAAACTATACGGTGCACGTGTCATGGCAACCACGCACTACAGTGAATTAAAAGTATTTGCCTTGCAGACTTCCGGTGTGGAAAATGCCTGCTGTGAATTTGACGTTGAATCATTAAGTCCGACTTACCGCCTGTTGATCGGTATTCCCGGAAAAAGTAATGCGTTTGCGATTTCCACCAAACTTGGTCTGGGTGAGGATATCATCGAGGATGCCAAAGGACGGATCAGCGAAAATGATATGAATTTCGAGGATCTTTTAGCAGATCTTGAAAAGAGCCGCATCACGATTGAAAAAGAACAGCTTGAAATCAACCAGTATAAAGAAGAAATCCAGAAATTAAAAGAACAGCTTGAACAGAAACAGGAACGTTTAGACGCAAGCCGTGACAAGATCCTGCGCGAGGCAAACGAGCAGGCTTACAATATCATCAAAGAGGCCAAAGACCTTGCCGATGAAACGATCCGTAATTTCAATAAATACGGCACCACACATGCCCCGGTCAGCGAAATGGAAAAAGAGCGCACTAAACTGCGCGATAAGATGAACAACGCACAGAAAAAAATGTCTGACCAGAAAAAGAATGCTGCTCCAAACCATAAAGTTCCCAAAAAACTCCGCATTGGCGACCGCGTCAAAGTCATCAGCATGAATCTAAACGGAACCGTTCACTCCCTGCCAAACGCAAAGGGTGACCTTTATGTACAGATGGGTATTTTACGTTCTCTTGTCAACATCAATGACCTGATCCTGTTAGAGGAAGAAACTTCCCCGACCAGCAAAAAATACGGTCGTACCAGTGCCGGCAAGATCAAAATGAGCAAGTCTGCCTCCGTCTCCACAGAGATCAACCTGATCGGCAAGACCACAGACGAAGCGATCGCTCTTTTAGATAAATACTTGGATGATGCCTACCTTGCACACATTCCGTCCGTGCGTATCGTCCACGGAAAAGGAACCGGTGCACTGCGTAACGCCGTACAGGCACATTTAAAACGTTTAAAATATGTGAAATCATTCCACCTCGGAGAGTATGGCGAAGGTGATGCCGGCGTAACGATTGCCGAATTTAAAGACTGATTTCAGACAAAAAGTAATTTCAGTAAGACAGATTTTATCTGATCCCATGCACAAAGCACTGCCGAAGCAATACCATTTCGTCTGATTTACAAACAGAATAACAACTAACAGGAGGTAATTTTATGGCAGCAAAACAAAAAATACTGATCGTCGATGATGATAATAATATTGCAGAACTGATCTCTCTTTATCTTACGAAAGAGTGTTTTGATACAAAAATTGTAAATGACGGTGAAGAAGCCTTAAAAGCATTCGAACAGTACAATCCGAACCTGATCCTTCTTGATCTGATGCTTCCGGGCATCGACGGCTATCAGGTATGCCGCGAAGTCCGTGCAAAAGCAAACGTGCCGATCATCATGCTCTCCGCAAAGGGTGAGATTTTTGATAAAGTACTCGGTCTTGAACTTGGAGCAGATGATTATATCATGAAGCCGTTCGATTCCAAAGAACTTGTTGCCCGCGTCAAAGCCGTTTTGCGCCGTTACCAGCCGGTCAAAATTGAAGAACCTGCTCCTGAATTAAAATGCGTAAAATACCCGGATCTGATCGTCAACTTATCCAACTACTCTGTTATTTATAAGGACAATCCGATCGACATGCCGCCAAAGGAATTAGAGCTTTTATATTTCCTTGCATCCTCGCCAAATCAGGTATTTACCAGAGAACAGCTTCTCGACCATATCTGGGGCTATGAATACATCGGCGACACCCGCACCGTGGATGTCCATGTAAAACGCCTCCGTGAGAAAATAAAGGACAATGACAGCTGGAGTCTCTCGACTGTCTGGGGAATCGGTTATAAGTTCGAGGTTAAAAATATATGAAACGAACACTCTACCCGAAGCTGCTCGGCGGCTATCTGATCTATGGACTGATCTGTTTTATTATTATTTCAACCTTTGGTTACCATATTACTTTTAACTTCTTAGAGCGCCGGGATGCCTCGACGCTCTATCGGGAGTCTGCGCTGATTTCCTCCAATTATGCAGAGAATTATTTCAAACGTTCCACAACATTAGAAGAAATGAAAACGCAGCTCTCCACTTTAAGCACTTACCTCTCCAGTGAGATCTGGATCATCGATAAGCAGGGACAGATTCTTTTAAATACAGCTTCTGCCACCTCTCCGGCAGAAAATACAGAACCGGAAGTGATCCCCGATTTTGACGTGACTGATTTTGGAAATAAATATTACCGCACCGGAAACTTTTACGGTCATTTTGACTCAGAAACATTAAGTGTGTTTTCACCGATCACTGTAAATTACAAAGTACGCGGCTATGTGATCATACATAAACCGGTCAGCTCCATCGTCAATTTATCCAACCTGCTGACCAATCTTTCCTATCAGACGTTTGCACTTTTATTTCTGGCAGCGTTTGTTGTTTTAGCACTCTTTACCTGGATCGTCTATATCCCGATCCGCAAAATTGCCAAAGGTGCCAATGAATATGCCGCCGGAAATTTTGAGGCAAAGATCGATGTCCACTCCAATGATGAGATCGGTTATCTTGCTGCCTCGCTCAACTATATGGCAAATGAATTAAACACCCTTGAGGAGGATCAGCGAAAATTTGTCTCCAATGTCTCACATGACTTCCGCTCTCCGCTGACCTCGATCAAAGGCTACGTAGAAGCAATGCTTGACGGAACGATCCCGGTGGAAATGCAGGATAAATATTTAAACATCATCCTGTTTGAGACGGAGCGCCTGAACAAATTAACGAAGAGCCTTCTGGAATTAAATAAATTCGGTTCACACGGTGTCATGCTCGATATCACAAGCTTTGATATCAATCATACGATCCGCATGACGGTACAGACTTTTGAGGGAACCTGCATGGAAAAGCATATCAGTTTCAACCTGATCTTAAGCGGCGAAACCCTGTTTGTCTCCGCTGATTTCAGCAAGATCCAGCAGGTACTTTATAACCTGATCGACAATGCGCTCAAATTCAGCCACGCAAACTCCGCAATCACGATCGAGACGACCGAAAAAAATGAGAAAGTCTTTGTTTCCGTCAAAGACACCGGAATCGGCATTCCAAAAGACAGCATCAAAAAGATCTGGGATCGTTTCTACAAGACAGACCTCTCCCGCGGAAAAGACAAGAAGGGCACCGGACTTGGACTTTCCATTGTAAAAGAAATCATCCAGGCACATGGAGAAAATATCAACTGTATCAGCACGGAAGGCGTTGGTACGGAGTTTATCTTTACGCTGCCGTTGGCAAAAGAGCAGAAGGAGCATGCCTAGTGGCATGCTCCTCCTGCTGCATAACAGAGTTGTTAAAATTCAACTTTCTCTTTTATCTCCCCCACCAGCCTATGCACCGTTGTACACGGGCATATCTCTGATGATCTTTGTTTGCCTTCCCGTTCACACTGTTCGAACTTCTGTTGTTCTATCCGTATCACTTTTTCCTCATCACCTGCATTATTCCGTATCTGTAACGATCAGATAATACCCAATTCTGGCACTTTAAATTATTTTCGCTGCTCTTGTGTCTTTCTGTTTCCTGTTCTATCCCCTTTTGCCATACTCAATCTCTCCGTTCCTCTCCGGTCGATACCAAACCAATATCCCCCAGGCACTGATCTCCCCTAAAAATATCTATACTCTTTAAGGTTGGAATAGCTCCATACTTACCAATCAGATAATTCTTTTCATAACTTTCATCTTTACGGATACGCGCTCCATCCTCATCCACAAAATCAGCCAGAGAGTATAATGTGGAAACACCCCGGTCATCCTTCTCAACAAACCATATTTCATCACGGCGCAGCAACTGATTCGAAAGCTGCCATGTACCATGTGTTGTAAATACAAGCTGTGCATGATTAACGTTAATCTCCGGATTCAAAAATGTGAGCAGAAAATTTCTTACCAATAGCGGATGTAAACGTGCATTTAATTCATCAATAAAAAATACACTTCCTTTCTCCAATACTTCCTGCAGTTCCGGATATAATGCAAACATCTTCAATGTTCCCGCTGATTCTGCACCTAAAGGTATCTCTGCCATTTCATCCGAATCTATTTTCTTATGAAGTGCATTAATTTTATACTTTTCTTCCTTTGACTCTCCATCATTTGGCACTTTTTCCACTCTAAAGTCTTTAATATGTTCATCAAAAGATGCAAAATATTCTACAACTTTCTGCTGTACATTTTTATTTTCCGTAAATCCCTTTGGTAATCTACGTGACAAAAAGAAATTTGTAAACGGATCTCCAAAATCAGCAAACTCATTTGTTAAAAACCAATCTCTAATTACTTTACACTTACTGATTTTCAGCTTAGCTCCTAAAGAAACAATTAACACCTGCTTTTCAAGCGCAACCTTTATATTATCCCTGCTATTCTTTGGTAACCCTGACAAATCCAATTCATTATCAGAATTTTCCCGATAAAATACTGTACTATATTTTCTGGCAGTCTTCGCCTTAGAATTCAGCCATTCTTCTGTCACACCTTCCTTATCAACGCAAAATCCGTAATTATAAGTTTTCTCATTCTTATCTCCATGCAATGTAAAATATACCTCAAAGCTGGATTCCGCATCTGCTGATGTTGAATCAAATAAAAATGGAGTAGGTCTATATTCTTCAAACTTCTCTTCCTCATCTCCATACTTAAAAGAATCTGCGACATATTTAGCCA
>ERZ773114.3484-NODE-3484-length-12864-cov-11.244359_pt1 | contig 12864 bp, 7 predicted proteins | sample MGYA00580564_ERZ773114 | MGnify/ENA primary metagenome ERZ773114 (study PRJEB29015, sample SAMEA2737836) | human gut metagenome | biome: human gut; feature: human-associated habitat; material: faeces | place: China | collected 2012 ...
CTGCCCTGCGGGCATCTCCCCACCCCGTGGGGAGTCACCCCTAAAGGGGAGGCTTATTTCAGGCTTCTCTATAGGGCTGAATCGGTAGCTATAGGCTCCCCCTGTAGGGCATCGGCGGCAACAATCATTTTCGGAGAATCACTTCTCAAATTTTCACAGGAGTGTATTATGGCAGACCATAAATTTACATTAGAAGAAATCTTAAACGAATACAGTGCGGACGGCAAACGCTCCGGAATCCGGCACACCTCGGAACAGCCCCTGTCCCGCGGGACACTGGAAACCGAAAAGCTGGTGAATGCGGCAACGTCTGAGCGTCCGCTTTCGCGGGAACGTGCCGGCTATGACACGGTTGCCCCGCCGCCGGAGAACGCGGAAGAACTGGTGGACATCAAGTCTACGATCTCCCACATCAAAGCCAGCAAGGCGGCACAGGCAGCACAGGAAGCAGATGCGGCACCGGTGCTGCGGGAACGCTTTCCCACCCAGCACCTCCGGCGGGAAAACGTGTCCTTTGTCAACGCCGCCGGTGCCGGACGGTATCAGGCTTCTTACACCGAAACCGGCGACAGCGGCTATGACGGTGCAGTCAAGCTGATGGAAGAAGATACCGCCGCACCCCAGCGGCACCGCCCCAATGTGCGGCAGATGGAAGATTCCACCCGTGCACGGGAAAAGAAAAAGAAACGTCGCCGGAATGTGCCGGACAGTGCCTACCTCAAGGAATCTGTCACCGGCGAATTCCAGCGGGCAGAGCCGGTGGGAACGGATGAAGAACCGCCAGTTTCGCGGCGGCACTGGGAGGAAGAACAGGACTATTACTATCAGGGCAGCCAGCAGACCAGCCGGTTTCGCCCTGTCCGCCAGCGGGTGCGGAGCCATACCTTTGGGGCAGACGCGGAAAAGCGGCAGCCCGACAACTTGGAACTGGTGAAGAAAACGCTGGAAAATCTCCGGAATGTGGTATTTTTCCGGTTTATCGCCGTGCTGGTGCTGACTGTGGCAGGGGCGGTGCTGGCGTGCACGGAAGTGCTGGGGAACGGTGCCCTTACGGCACTGGTCACACCCCGCGGCTACGGTATCATTCAGCTGGCACTGGGACTGCTGGGGCTGGGCGTGATGTTCCCCACCGTGAAAAACGGGCTGTGGAACCTGCTCCGGTTTCATGCGGACAGTGACAGCATGGCAGTGCTGCCGCTGGTGCCGGCGTTGCTGGGGGCAGTCTGCGTGGTGATCTCGCCGGACGTGCTGGCAATGGACACGGTGCACCTCTATGTGCCCTGTGCTCTGCTGGCTCTGTTCTGCAATATCATCGGGCGGCTGCTGATGGTACGCCGTGCTCTGCGGAACGTGAACGTCATTTCCCGCGAGGGACAAAAGCGGGTGCTCTCCTATGTTTCGCAGGAGGAAACTGCGGAACTGCTCACACGGGGCGTGCTCCACGATATTCCTATTGTGACGGCAGTGCGGAAAGCGGACGGCTTGTGCGACATTCTCCGGTATTCCTATTCCACGGATATGGCGGACGGGCTGTGCCGGACAATGACGCCGATCTGTGGCATTGTCACCCTGCTGATCGCCGTGGGCATGACCTTGATCCGCATGGGAACGGCGGTCGGCATGCCGTGGATCAGCTTCCTGTGCTCCATGCTGGCACTGCTCCAGACGGCAAGCTGCTGTACTGCCAGTGCACTGGTGGTCAATCTGCCGCTGGAACGGGAGTCCCGCAGGGCGGCGGTTTCCAACAGTGCCATGCTGGGCTATCAGAGCGTGGACGACTTTTTCGACACCAACGCCCTGCTGGTAGAGGCGAACGACCTGTTCCCCAAGGGCTCGGTACAGATCGAGGGCATGAAGGTCTTTTCCGGTGCCAAGGTGGACGATGTGCTGCTGGACGCAGCCAGTCTGGTGCACCACGGCGACAGCATGTTACAGGGTGCCTTTGCGGAGATGATCCCCGATGTGGGAACGCTTCTGCCGGTGGACGAGTTCGTCTGCGAGGACGGACAGGGCTTCTGCGGCTGGATCGCCAATCAGCGGGTGCTGTTCGGCAGCCGTGAAATGATGGCGAACCACAACATCGAAGGGCTGCCTACCAAGACCAGAGAAGCCGAACTGGCGGAGGGCAACGGCGATGTGCTGTATCTGTCAGTCAGCGGCATGCTGGCGGCACTGTTCTCCATTCGCATTACGGCAGACCCTCATGTCAAACGGCAGATGCAGGCACTGCGGCAGGAGCGTGTGGCACTGATCCTGCGGAGCGTGGACTGCTCCGTTTCACTGCGGCGGCTCTCTGCTCTGTTTGACTTTCCGGAGTCCTATCTGAAAATTATCCCCACCTCGATGCACCATCTGTTCCAGCGGGAAACCGGTGGTCTTGGCTGTGTCAGTGCTTCCATGACCGTAGGGGACAGCGGCTTTGGTGCCGGTGCACTTCTGCTGGGAGCAAGACGGGTACGCCGTGCCGCAGTGATCGGCGTGATCCTGCTGGTAGTGGCAGGACTGCTGGGGCTGTCGCTGGCGATGATCCACGTGGTGACCGGTGCCTATGAGAAGATGACGGCATACTTTTTCCTGATCTATCACGTGATCCTCACTGTTGTCACAGCCCTGGCTGTGCGGCTGCGGTAGGTGAGAGCGAAGGAAACACTGAAGGCAATACCGCGGAGGGCAACGGGCAACTGTTGCCGCCATTTCCACTGGGCGACGGGCTGACCGCCGCAAGGAGTTGATTATTATGGAACGCAATCATAAACATCAGGACAATACCGACGGCGAAGAAACCATGTTCTTCCGTGCCGCTGAATCCGGCGGTTCGACCGACCAGTATGACACCCAACAGCTGAACGCCCAGCAGGTTCGTCGTCAAGCCCAGAACGGCTACGGCCAGCAGGGGTACTCCCAGAACGGCTACGGCCAGCAGGGGTACTCCCAGAACGGCTACGGGCAACAGGGATACCCCCAGAACGGCTACGGTCAGCCGGGGTACTCCCAGAACGGCTACGGGCAGCAGGGGTACCCCCAGAACAGCTACGGGCAGCAGGGTTACTCCCAGAATGGCTACGGACAGCAGGGTTACTCCCAGAACGGCTACCGGCAGCCGCAGGGCGGCGGGTATGCTTCGCACACCGGCGGACAGCCGCAGGGGTATCGCCAGCCGGCACGGCAGCCCCAGCAGAATGTCTACCGCCAGCAGCCGCGGCAAAGTGCTCCCCGACAGGGGCAGAGTGCCCCGCGGCAGAGCCAGCCCAGACCGGCACAGCAGCCTCGTCCCAGTGCACCGCCGCGGCAGGAACCGCCCCGCAGACAAAGTGCACCGCCGCAGAGTGCTCCCCGTCAGGAGAGCAGCCGCCGTCCGACTGTGCACCGCCGCCGGAAAGGCTCGTTTCTGGGCAGGCTGTTTCGGGTGCTGCTGACGATCGTGGTGGCGGTGTTCCTCCTGTACTCGGCAGTTGCCATGATCGGCATTCTGGGCATGAATCGGGTGAGCACCGGCGACCGCGGCGTGACCAGCGGCAGCATGGACGCTGCCTATGTGAAAAGCGTGCTGGTGATCGGCACGGACACCCGTGACCCCAACGAGGAACGGGGGCGTTCGGACTCTATGATTCTGGTGTCCCTGAACTCCCGCACCGATCAGATTTACATGACTTCCTTTATGCGTGATGCCTATGTGGATATTCCGGGATACGGCAGCGACAAACTGAACGCGGCGTATTCCTACGGCGGGCCGGAACTGCTGATGGACACGCTGGAGGAGAATTTCGACGTACATATTGACGATTATGTGATGATCACTTTTGCCGCGTGTGCCGCCATGATCGATGCGGTGGGCGGCGTGGAACTGGAGATCTCCGACCGTGAGGCGGAGGCAGTCAACGAGATCCTCATCAGCGAAGTCAATGAAATCATGGGCGACGATCGGGAGGACGACCTGCTGGACGGCGGCGGCAAGCTGACGCTGGACGGCAAGCAGGCTCTCTCCTACAGCCGTATCCGCTATGTGGGCAACGCCGACTTTGAGCGTACCGAACGGCAGCGGACAGTGATGAGCCAGGTCATGAGCAAGGTCAAGGGCAACCCGTTCCTGCTGCTCCCCGTGTGCATGGGAGCACTGCCGAAGATGACGACCAACATGTCGGCTCTGGGGCTGTACGGCTATGCCCTTACTACGCCGTTCAAGCTGGCGACCTATGACATGCAGCAGCAGCGTGTGCCGGCAGACGGCACGTTTCAGGGGGCAGATGTCGGCGGGCAGTCGGTGCTGGAGATCGACCTCGATGCCGCCAAGCAGCAGCTGCAAAGCACGGTGTTTGCAGAGAAATAATGCAAAAGCAGTCACGCACCTGTGGAGGTGTGCGGCTGCTTTTTTGTGTGTGGATTCTCTACTTTAAGCGGTGGAGGGGTTCTTGTGGAATCTTTTGCGTAATGTGTGAGGTTTCACGGAAGAATCCCTCAGTCACCTGCGGTGACAGCTCCCTTTTCAAGGGAGCCTGAATGTCAAAAAGCCTCCCTTGAAAAGGGAGGGGGTGGTGGAGGGGTTCTTGTGGAATCTTTTGCTTGATGTGCGAGGCTTTACGGAAGAATCCCTCAGTCAGCCTGCGGCTGCCAGCTTCCTTTTCAAGGGAGCCTGAATGTCAAAAAGCCTCCCTTGAAAAGGGAGGGGGACCGTCGCAGACGGTGGAGGGATTTTTTATGTGAAATCTTCTGCTTGGTGTAAAAGATTTACGAGATAACCCCTCAGTCAAGCCTGCGGCTTGCCAGCTCCCCTAAAGGGGAGCCTATAGCTACCGATTCAGCACAAGGCACGCCCTACGGGTGCCTTTTCAAGGGAGCCATTTATGGCTTAACAACATAACAAAAACCGCCACACCCATGCACTTTTGCATCTGGGTATGGCGGTTTTGTAATGACTGGAAACGGAATGTTCTCACGTTCCCGAAGGAATCAAACGATTACTTGAAGTATGCGACACCGCTTTCGAAGATCTTCTGATCCTTTTCGCCCGGAACGTTCTGGTACAGGTTCTGTCCGATACGTTCGCTGTGTCCCATTTTGCCCAGCACTCTGCCGTCCGGAGAGGTGATGCCCTCGATCGCCATCATGGAAGTGTTGGGGTTGAAGTGAATGTCCATGGTCGGGTTGCCGTCCATGTCCACGTACTGGGTGGCGATCTGTCCGTTCTTCGCCATGTCTGCCAGCAGTTCCGGCGGAGCAACAAAGCGTCCCTCACCGTGGGAAATGGCTACGGTGTGCACATCGTCCACCTCGGTGCCGTACAGCCACGGGGACTTGTTGGAAGCGATGCGTGTCCGTACCAGCATGGACTGGTGGCGGGCAATGGTGTTGAAGGTCAGCGTCGGGGATACATCGGTCATGTCCATGATCTCGCCGAACGGTACCAGTCCCAGCTTTACCAGTGCCTGGAAGCCGTTGCAGATACCCAGCATCAGACCGTCGCGGTTCTTCAGCAGGTCGTGGACAGCGTCCTTGATGCGGGGGTTGCGGAAGAACGCCGTAATGAACTTACCGCTGCCCTCCGGCTCGTCGCCGCCGCTGAAGCCGCCGGGGATCATGATGATCTGTGCCTGACGAACCATTGCCGCAAAGGTGGTGATAGAATCTTCCATTGCCGCTGCGGACAGATTGCGGACGATAAAAGTCTGGGGTCTTGCACCGGCACGCTCAAAGACGCGGGCAGTGTCGTATTCGCAGTTGGTGCCGGGGAATACCGGAATCAGCACGCGGGGCTGTGCACTCTTGACCGAAGCGGACAGCGTGGTCTTTCTCGGATAGGACAGCTTTTCCGGAACCTCTGTAGTGGTCTTGATACGGCAGGGGAATACCGGTTCCAGCTTCTTCTCCCAGACGGACAGCAGTTTGTCCAGCTGGAGGGTGAACTTCGGGCAGACGATCTCCGGCTTTTCGCTGGTGGAACCGATCACGTCCTCGCCGTCCTCTGCATCGCCGCAGAGTTCCAGCAGGAAGCCGCCGCAGCAGGGCTGGAACAGTTCTGCATCTGTCAGCTGGCGGTCAAAGGTGAAGCCGATGCCGTTGCCGAAGCACATCTTGGCAATACCTTCTGCCACGCCGCCGTAGTCGATGACCCAGCCGGCACGAATGCGGCCGGCGGCGATCATTGCTTCGACCTTGTCGAATGTGGCACGAACGCTCTCGAAGCTGGGGATACCGTTTTCGTCAGTTTCCGGACGGAGCATCACGACCTTGTCGCCAGCCTGCTTGAATTCGGTGGAAACCACCTTGTCTGCCTTGGCGGTGGAAACGGCAAAGGATACCAGCGTCGGCGGAACATCGATGTTCTCGAACGTACCGGACATGGAGTCCTTACCGCCGATAGAACCGCAGGACAGTTCCAGCTGTGCCTTGAATGCACCCAGCAGGGCAGCCATGGGCTTGCCCCAACGCTTGGGATCATTCTGGGTACGCTCGAAGTATTCCTGGAATGTCAGCCAGCAGTGGTGCCAGCTGCCGCCGGCTGCAACGACCTTGGCAATGGAGGTGATGACTGCGTCCATGGCACCCAGATAGGGGTTGCGTTCGCTGACCGTGGGATTATAGCCCCAGCCCATGAGCGAGCAGGTGTTGGTTTCGCCCTTGAGCACCGGAATCTTGGCAGCCATTGCCTGTGAGGGCGACAGCTGGTAGACACCGCCGAAAGGCATCAGCACAGTGCCGGCACCAATGGTGGAGTCGAACTTTTCGATCAGACCCTTCTGAGAGCAGATGTTCAGGCTGGACAGCAGTTCTGTCCATGCGTCTGCACTGTCGGTGAGGGTGGATTCTGCTGCCGGCTGCGGTGCTTCAATGGCAATGTCGGTGTGCTTTACGGCACCGTTGGAGTTCAGGAACTCACGGGACAGGTCAACAATGGTGTTGCCGTTCCAGTGCATTCGCAGGCGGGGTTCTGCCTGTACGGTTGCCACGATCGTAGCTTCCAGATTTTCCTTGCCGGCTTCCTTGATGAACTTGTCGGCATCTTCTGCGGCAACCACCACAGCCATACGTTCCTGCGATTCGCTGATCGCGATCTCTGTGCCGTCCAGACCGTCATACTTTTTTGGTACGGCGTTCAGGTCGATCTCCAGACCGTCGGTCAGTTCGCCGATCGCAACGGAAACGCCGCCTGCACCGAAGTCGTTGCAGCGTTTGATCATCTGTGTCACAGTGGGGTTGCGGAACAGACGCTGGAGTTTGCGTTCTTCCGGAGCGTTACCCTTCTGGACTTCTGCACCGCAGTGTCCCAGAGATTCCACGGTGTGTGACTTGGAAGAACCGGTCGCACCGCCGCAGCCGTCACGTCCGGTCTTGCCGCCCAGCAGAACGACAATATCGCCGGGGACAGGGGCTTCTCTGCGGATATTGGAAGCCGGAGCAGCACCCAGTACCGCACCGATCTCCATACGCTTCGCCATGTAGCCGGGGTGGTATACCTCTGCCACGTGGCCGGTTGCCAGACCGATCTGGTTGCCGTAGGAGCTGTAGCCGTTGGCAGCACCCACGGTGATCTTTCTCTGGGGCAGCTTGCCGGCAATGGTATCCTCTACCGGCACCAGCGGATTGGCTGCACCGGTGACACGCATTGCCTGATATACGTAGGAACGTCCCGACAGCGGGTCACGGATCGCACCGCCCAGACAGGTCGCAGCACCGCCGAACGGCTCGATCTCGGTGGGGTGGTTGTGGGTTTCGTTCTTGAACATGAGGATCCAGTCCTCTTCTTTGCCGTCGATGTCCACCTTGATCTTGACGGAGCAGGCGTTGATCTCCTCGCTCTCGTCCAGATCGTTCAGCTTGCCGTCCGCTTTCAGCTTCTTGGCAGCGATGGTTGCCAAGTCCATGAGCGTCATGGGCTTTTCGCCTCTGCCCAGTTCCTGCCGGACGGTGCAGTATGCGTCATAGGTTTCCCTGATATAGTCGGTGGGAATGTCCACGTCGGAAATCTGTGTCAGGAATGTGGTGTGGCGGCAGTGGTCAGACCAGTAGGTATCGATCATGCGAACCTCGGTAATGGTGGGGTCGCGGTGTTCGGTATCGCGGAAGTATTTCTGGCAGAACTGAATGTCGCCGAGATCCATTGCCAGACCGTAGTCAGCGATGAACTGTTTCAGTTCGTCCTCTGACAGGGAGATGAAGCCGGTGAGGGTTTCTACTGTTGTCGGAATGGTATAGTTGGTGTCCAGTGTTTCCGGCAGTTCCGGAGAAGCTTCGCGGCGTTCCACCGGATTGATGAGATACTTTTTCAGGCGGTCGAATTCTGCATCGGTCAGGTTGCCGGTAACGACGTAGACATCTGCTGTGCGGACACGGCAGCGTTCGCCCTGGAGCAGGATCTGGATACACTGCTCGCAGCTGTCGGCACGCTGGTCGAACTGTCCCGGCAGGTATTCGGTTGCAAATGTCCGCTGCCCTTCTTCCAGAGCCGGCAGTTCTGTGTAGGTGTGATCCACCGCCGGTTCAGAAAATACGGTGGGAACGGCACGCTGGAAAGCTTCTGCCGTCAGATGATCTGCATCATAGCGGTGGAAAATGCGAATGTCGGTGACATTCAGACGGAGTGCGGTCTGCACATCGCTCAGAACAGAGCGGGCTTCTACCGCGAATTCCGGCTTTTTCTCCACATAAATACGAAAAACAGACATGGTAAATCTCCTTTATTTTGGATTTGCGGGTGCTGCGATGTTGTGAACTGGCTCCCCTTTGGAGTATAGGCTCCCCTTTAGGGCACCCGAAGGGCGTGCCTTGTGCTGAGCTGGCAAGCCGCAGGCTTGACTGAGGGGTACTTCCGTAAAACCTAGCACATCAAGCAAAAGATTCCACAAAGAATCCCTCCACCGTCTGCGACGGTCCCCCTCCCCTTTCAGGGGAGGCTTTTACATTCAGGCTCCCTCTTTCATTTTAGGCTCCCCTTTAGGGAAGCTGTCACCGCAGGTGACTGAGGGGTACTTCCGTGAAACCTAGCACATCAAGCAAAAGATTCCACAAGGAACCCCTACGCCTTTTTCGAATGGAACGAAAACTTGTTTTCATTGCCGGCTTTGAGCCGCTGGATATTGGTGCGGTGCATATAGATGACCCACGCCCCCATCAGTGCCGCCAGTCCGGTATTGAGCCAGAGGTACCACATGGGCAGGTCGCCCCGCTGCCAGAACTGGAACAAAAACGTCACCACCGGACAGCATGCCGCCGCGATGATCGAGCCAAGGGAAACGTACTTCGAGATCGCCAGCACCACAGCGAAAATGACGATCAGGCAGAGGAACACTTTCCAGTCAATGCCCAGAAAGACCGACACGCCCACCAGCACACCTTTTCCGCCTTTGAAGTGGTAATAGATCGGGAACACGTGTCCCAGAATTGCGAAAATACCGGCAATATAGCCGATGAAATGCACATCGTTCTGTGCCGTCAGCCCTGTGCCCAGCAGTTCGCAGATGCCCTTGGACAGCAGCACGGCAACAATGCCCTTTGCCAGATCGCCCACCAGCGTCAATGCGGCACAGCCCTTGCCGAAGCAGCGGAGCGTGTTGGTCAGACCGGCGTTATGGCTGCCGAACTCCCGAATATCCTGATGCTTCAGCAGCCGCACCACCAGAATGGAACTGTTGAAACTGCCCAGCAGATAGGACAGCACTGCAGAAATGAGTATTGCAAGAATCAGCATGATATTCTCTCCCGTTATTTTTCATCTCTCGCCCGTTCCCGCACCACAAACCGCACCGGCGTTCCGGTCAGTCCGAAGGTGGAACGGATCTGGTTCTCGATATACCGCTGATAGGAGAAGTGGAACAGATCTGCACGGTTGACAAAAATGACAAACGTCGGCGGCTTGGTGCTTGCCTGCGTCATATAATAGATCTTCAGGCGGCGGCCTTTATCCGAGGGCGGCTGCACCCGTGTGGTAGCATATGCCAACACATCGTTCAGCATGCCTGTGGAGATCCGCATAGCGTTCTGCTCGTAGACTTCTCGAATCTTTGCGAACAGCTTGGGCACACGCTGCCCCGTCTTTGCAGAAATGAACACGAACGGAGCGTAGGACATGAAGCTGAAATCCCGCTGCAATTTTTCCTCGAACTCCTTCATGGTGGTGTTGTCCTTTTCGATCAGATCCCACTTGTTGACCACGATAATGGAAGCCTTGCCCTGTTCGTGGGCATAGCCGGCAACCTTGGAATCCTGTTCCGTAAAGCCCTCTGTGGCATCGATCAGAATCAGGCACACGTCCGCACGGTCTACCGCCATATAGGCACGCAGCACGCTGTAGTGTTCGATTCGCTCGGTAACGCGGGCTTTTTTCCGGATACCGGCAGTGTCGATCAGCACGAACTTGCCGTCCTCGTTTTCCACAGTCGTATCCGTCGCATCACGGGTGGTGCCGGCAACATTGGACACGATCGCCCGTTCTTCGCCGGCGATACGGTTCACCAGCGAGGACTTGCCCACATTGGGCTTGCCGATAATTGCCACATGAATGGCATCTTCGTCGTCCTCCAGCTGATCCTCCGGCGGCAGCAGATCGTAAACAGCGTCCAGCATATCGCCGGTGCCGTGACCGTGTGCCGCGGAGATCGGAAACGGGTCGCCGATGCCCAGATTGTAGAACTCATACAGTTCCATCGGCGGTTCCCCGATAGAATCGCACTTGTTGACAGCCAGAACCACCGGCTTGCCGCTTTTCTGGAGCATGCTTGCCACGGCACTGTCATCAGCCGTCACGCCGCAGCGAACGTCAGTCACCAGCACGATCACGTCCGCCCGTTCGATCGCCAGTTCCGCCTGCCGCCGCATCTGCTTCAGAATCACGTCATCGGTCACCGTTTCGATACCGCCGGTATCCACCAGCATGAACGAACGGTTCCGCCATTCGCCCTTGGCATAGATCCGGTCGCGGGTCACGCCGGGGGTATCCTCGACGATCGACAACCGCTGTCCGATCAGCTTATTAAACAGCGTGGACTTTCCCACATTGGGTCGTCCCACCACCGCTACAACAGGTAATGCCATATGATTTTTCATCTCCTTGATTTTTTGATTCGTTCTATTTCCAGTCAGAAACGCTGCACTGTAGTATGCCTTCCATTAGCCTCCCCTAGCCTCCCCTTTAGGGGAGGGGGTGTATGTGGACGCGATCCCGCTGCATTTTCTGTCCCCTAGCCTCCCCTTTAGGGGAGGGGGACCGCCGCTAGGCGGTGGAGGGGTTCTTCTGTGAAATCTTTTGCTTGGTGTAAAAGATTCATGCAATAATCCCTCAGTCAGCCTACGGCTGCCAGCTCTTACCGAGCCGTCCCCTTTGTCACTTCGTGACATTTCCCCATTCCATGGGGAATCACCCTTTTCAAGGGAGCCTGCTAGGAAAAATCTTTTGCTTCATATAAAAGATTTATGGAAGTATCCCTCAGTCACCTACGGTGACAACTCCCCCGCTATCATGCCCCCAATCCGAGGACAGCATACAAAAAAGAGAGGCGACACAAGCCGCCTCTCCTCCTCGTACAAAACAAAATCGTCTTGTCAGTCAGCACTTATTCTGCATCGTCCATCTTCAGAACAGCAACGCCCTTGTAAAATCCGCAGTTCTTGCAGACCTTGTGCGGAGCTTTGAACGCACCGCAGTTGCTGCATGTGCTCATTGCAGGTGCATCGAGCTTCCAAACAGCAGAACGTCTTTTGTTACGTCTTGCCTTGGAGACCTTATTCTTCGGTACAGCCATGTTTTGGCACCTCCTTCTACTTTCGACAGTCGCAGGTGGTTTCGTTCAGATTGCACCCGCAAATATCGCACAGACCCTTGCAGTCCTCCCGACAAAGCATCTTTGTCGGCAGCATGAGCAAAAGGTCTGAGATTGCTGTCTCATTCATATCAATGCTGTCGTGTTGTGCGACGAGGTATGTATCATAGATGTCGCCTTCGCTCTGGAGGGACGGTACGACTGTGTGAGAAAAGTCATACGCATAGTCCCGCCGCAGTTCCGCCAGACAGCGGTCACAGACCGCATCTAAGGTACAGGAAACGGTATATTTCAGTGTCACGATACCGGCACGGTTCGAAAACTCGCCCTGTACAGACACCGGTGCGGCAAATGTATAGCCGCGTACCTCGGACAGTTCTTCCGGCGAGATCGTATAATCCACCGGCAGATGCATGCCCTCTATCTGAAAAATCTCCCGTAACTGTAGAATCATACCTGTTCCTTTCACGCATTGCATCATTTATTATAACAAATTTTCAGCTGCCTTGTCAAGTCCTTTTTCAAAAAATTCGAAAAAAGCAGCATTTTTCCCTGTTATCGGGAATCCAGACCTCTTAGTCTACGAACTTGGTCACAGAAGCCGGCAGTTCGGAAACGTCTGCGGAAACGGTGAAAGTCACAACGGAATCGTCGCCGGTCAGCTTGTCCAGCTTTTCCAGAGTACGTCCCAGTTCCTCGAAGTCCGCACCAGCGATCTTCAGGATACCGTCTACATAGATCTCCTTGATGTCATAGTTGCCAGCCAGCATGCCTGCTACGAAACCGTAGAATGCATCGAAGGTGTCGATCGCAAACTGTTCTGTATCGCACCATCTAACCTTGTAGCTGATGGAACGACGCAGTGTTTCGCCCTTTTCGATGCAAACCAGACAGCCGTTGGTGTTCTTGACTGCTGTGTTGATTCTATCGATAATGATCTTGGTCTTACCGCTTCCCTTTTTACCTGTAATCAGTCGAATCATGATGATAACTCCTTTCGCACCGGAATTCCGGTACTTGTTTATTCCTTCACAGCCGCGTCACCGGCTGTTGAATACATAAAGGCAATACCGCACAAAGAGCGTCTAGCGACTTTGCACGCCATCTGCTTGCA
>ERZ773114.3485-NODE-3485-length-12863-cov-3.862430_pt1 | contig 12863 bp, 11 predicted proteins | sample MGYA00580564_ERZ773114 | MGnify/ENA primary metagenome ERZ773114 (study PRJEB29015, sample SAMEA2737836) | human gut metagenome | biome: human gut; feature: human-associated habitat; material: faeces | place: China | collected 2012 ...
TACAGTTCCCACAGCCGATGCATTTCGGAATTAAATTCGAGCCATCCTCATGTGTTGCGATTGCGGTATTGTTTGCAATCAGCTCTATTCAGGCAATCGGAGACTTTTCAGCAACGACGACCGGAGGAATGGACCGTATGCCGACGGATGAGGAATTAAGCGGTGGTATCATTGGTTATGGAGTCAGCAATATTGTCTGCGCATTTTTCAGCGGACTCCCGACAGCAACCTACAGTCAGAATGTCGGAATCGTAAGTTCTACGAAAGTAGTAGCAAAGAGAGTATTTGGAATTGCAGCGATGATCATGCTGGTTGCAGGAATCATGCCAAAGATCGCATACATTCTTCTAACTATTCCGTCATGTGTGCTTGGAGGCGCAACAATCTCTGTATTTGCAATGATTTCCATGACGGGTATCAAACTGATCAATAATTCAAAGATGAATTATAGAAATACATCCATCGTAGGGCTTGCCATTGCACTTGGAATGGGTGTGACACAGGCAAATGCAGCACTTGCGCAGCTCCCTGCATGGGTAACAACCATTTTCGGTAAATCACCGGTTGCACTGTCTACTCTGGTTGCAGTGTTCCTGAATCTGGTTTTACCAAAGGAGAAAGAAGAGTAAATGAAGATCCTGATAAGAGGAGCCGGGGATCTTGCCACGGGAATTGCGGCAGAGCTGTGGGAAAGAGGACATCAGATCCTGATGACGGATGTTGCCATCCCACTCACCGTCAGACGTGAGGTGGCATTTTCAAGAGCGGTGTACGAAGAACATGCAGTGGTAGAAGGAATGGAAGCAGTTCTTGCCGAAAATTTTGAAGAAGCAGAAACAATTATGGCAACGCGGAAAATTGCTGTCATGGTGGATGAAAAAGCAGAAGTGCGGAAAGAATATCTGCCGCTGCAGCTGGAATATTCGGCGAAGGATGACAAGTTCCGCCTGAAGGCGGTGTGCGAGCGCCATCTGCATTACGTTAATGTGGGGCGCATCAAAAGCTGCAAAATGCTGGAGCAGACGGGTGAGGAGGCCTGCATGCTGCTGGAGCCGGAGCGATGTGCGGTTACCGTCCTGCTGACGGACGAGCGCAATGCTCTGGAGCGGGCGATGCTGCATTTTTCGCATCTGGAAAAGATAACGGAACGCTTGGATGAAAAGCATTATAGGCTGCAGCTGATGTATAACAAAAGTGATGAAACGGAAATGGTTATCCGTATTTTATCCTTCGGACCGTTGCTGCGGGTGCAGGAGGCGGCAGGCTTTATTGAGCTGCTGCGTCACAGGCTGCGTAAGCAGCTGGCGCTGCGGGCGAAGGAGTAAGGGTAAAAATATAATTTGCCGGAAGCTCATTTGATGCCGAAGCCTTATTATAAACCACCGAATCTGTGGAATTTCTGCAGGTTCGGTGTATTTTTTTGTATTCTTAACAGTAATTTGCTTTTACGCAATCAACAAATGTGTTATAATTAACAATACATGTCATTTTTGTGAAGAAGTTGAAATTTTTATGTGTAGGTGATGAAATGGAAATGTTTTTGGTGTCTGTGGGCTTCTATGGCATTGGCGTATTAACCATGCTGCTTCCCCACGGCATGCAGCGTGCTGCACACTGGCTTGCTAACAGCGCTGCCCTTTTTGGCAGCGCTGTCTGCGCTTATGCAGCAGGCCTGCTGCTTTTCGGCGGCGTGAGCCCCGCACCCCTGATCTGGGGCTCGTATTCTTTAGGCTGCGATGGCTGGAGCGCAGTCTTTCTGCTTTTGATCGGTATCGCCGGTGTTGTTACCAGCCTGTACGCGCTTGGTTATGCGCGTGGTTATGAGGGCAGTCGTCTGCGCCTTTTGGGAGGTATGTGGTGCCTGTTTATCATGTCTATGGTACTGGTGCTGCTGGCCGGCGATGCCTTCAGCTTCCTGCTTTTCTGGGAGATTATGGCCGTAGCCTCCTTTATGCTGGTTAACCATGAATCCGAAAAGCGTGCTACCTGGAATGCTGCCTATCAGTATCTGGTTATGACCAGCGTAGGTACGGCGGCGATTATGATTGCCTTTTTGCTGACAGGCTCTGCCAGCGAGGGCTTCAGCTTTGCTGCTATGGCCAAGAATACGTTGGATGGCAGTTGGCAGCATCTTGTTTTTGTCTGTGCCTTTGTCGGTTTTGCTTTGAAGGCCGGTCTGGTGCCGCTGCATGTGTGGCTGCCTAAGGCGCATCCGGCAGCACCCAGTCACGTTTCCGCGCTGATGAGCGGTGTTATGCTGAAGATTGCGCTTTATGGCTTCGGTCGTTTTATGTTCAGCTTTTTGCCAGCCTGGAATTACTGGTGGTGCGTTGCTGTACTGCTGGCAGGCGTAGTATCCGCATTTTTGGGCGTACTCTATGCCCAGATGGAAACGGATATCAAGCGCGTGCTTGCTTATTCCTCCGTGGAAAATATGGGCGTAATTTTTGCTGCCTTCGGCTGCGGTATGCTGATGAAGGCTTCCGGCAGCAGCTTTTATATGCTTGGCTTTGTGGCTGCGTTGGTGCATGCCTTTAACCATAGCATTATGAAGGTGCTGATGTTTATGTGTGCCGGCAGTATTATGCACGGTACCGGAAGCAAAAACCTGGAGCTGTTCGGCGGCCTCGCACGCAAAATGCCGTATACCGCTGTTTTTGCTTTCGTCGGCTCGCTGGCACTCGCCGCTATTCCGCTGACGAACGGCTTTACCGGTGAATGGCTGGTGCTGCAGAGCTTTATCAGCCTGGGTACAAGCTGCGCAGGTCAGGATATCCGCCTGTGGACGGCAGTGTCCTTTGTTCTGCTGGGCTTTACCGGAGCACTGGCTCTAGGCTGCTTTGTACGCTTCTTCGGCATCACCTTCCTGGGCCGTGCTCGCAGTGAAATCGTGGAGCATGCGCACGAATCCGATAAATTTATGCTCGCTGCTATGGGCGTAGCATCTGTTTTAGTTGTTGCTTGCGGTCTTTATCCGCTGCCTGTTGTACGTGCAGCAATGCTGGCGTTGGGCATGCCTGTCGCACTTGATGCCTTCGGTATGAATCTGGCGTGGGCCGGTGTAGGCACTGCTGTCTGCTACAAGCCGCTGCTGCTCTTGGCTCTGCTGCTGGTACTGGGCGCAGTGCTGTGGCTCGCTGTTAAGGATTGCTTTGTTGTGGAGGATGTTACCTGGAACTGCGGTACCTATCCGACGCAGCGTCAGCAGTATTCCGCAACCGGCTTCAGTAAGCCTGTACGTCGTGCCTTCGATTATCTGCTGAAGCCCAAGCGTCAGGTAACCTACATGCGCAAGGAGCATGCTTACTTCGGCCGTCAGCTTTCCTACAAGCTGGAAATTCCCGATATGATTACAGAAAAGCTTTATCAGCCCCTGCAGAAGCATTTTGTAAGTGTTTCCAACTTCCTGCGCCGTCTGCAGCAGGGCAGTGTGCGTTTATATGTTGCCTATGTTATGGTGGCAATGATGTTGGTACTGGTATGGGGGGCGCTTTATAAATGATTTTAGAGAATGAATTGTTACAGCTGGCCCTCGGTATGGCGCAGGCAGTTTTGCTGCTTTTGTGCGCTCCGCTGGTAACCGGCATTGTTAAAAAGGTAAAGGCCTGGATGCAGAACCGTATCGGCAGCAGCATCTGGCAGGAATATTACGATATCCGCAAATGGTGGGGCAAGCCTACTATGCTTACTCCTTATACCAGCATCACCTTCCGTCTGGCACCCTGCGTATATTTTCTGACGACCTTTGCGGCAGCCTGCATGCTGCCGGGCTTCTTAGGCGGTCAGGCCGGCTTCGGCGACGTTTTTGTATTTGTTTATCTGTTGGCTTTGGGACGCTTCTTTATGGCAGTTTCCTCGATGGATGCAGCCACCGCCTTCGGCGGCATGGGCGGCAGCCGTGAGGTTTATGTGGCAGCCTTCGTTGAGCCTGTGGTAATGCTGGCCGTGCTTTCCAACGTGCTGCACACCAACAGCACCTCGCTGGCAGGCATGAGCCTGCGTACGGATGAGGTTAACCTGACGGTAGCAGGCGTGCTGACCTGCATTGCCTTCTTCCTGGTGCTGCTCGCAGAAAACAGCCGTATCCCGGTTGATAACCCTGATACGCATCTGGAGCTGACGATGATTCATGAATGCATGACACTGGAATATTCCGGCCGTCTGCTGGCGCTCATCCATTGGGCAAGCCAGCTTAAGCTGCTGGTATTCTTAGTGCTCTTCGCTATGCTGTATCTGCCGCTGGATTTGCCGGTTGTATTTAAGGTGCTTATCAGTGCGGTGGCTGTAGGTGTGGTTGAAACCTTGAACAATAAGATGCGCCTTTTCAAGGTGCGTGTATATCTGGCCGCAGCGGGCCTGATGCTGCTGTTGGCAGTAGTGGCACAGTAAGGAGGTAACGATGGAATATTTGGTTGTAAGTTTAATGTTTATCGTTTTCCTGCAGACGCGCTTTGTGGAGCTGCGCCGCGCAACTCTGTGCCTGGCGCTGCAGTCTGCACTGATTGCGGCAGCCTGCCTCGTCGTAGGCATGAGCCATGGCAGCGGCCTGCATGCCTGGCTGCCCGGTGTGCTGACGATTGCCGTTAAGGTGCTCTTTATTCCTTACGCTATTTTGCGCGTGGTAAATCAGCTGCGCGATGAGCGTGAAATTGTCAGTGATATCAATGTTAACTATTCCACTGCTTTTGCAGCCTGCAGTCTGGCACTCGGCTACATGGTAATTGACGGTCTGCTGCCGCAGGCAGAGGGACGCGATATTTTAGCGACCTCTATGTTTATGATTATGACCGGTCTGGCGCTGATTGTTATGCGCAGCCGTGCCATTATGCAGATGATCGGCCTGATTACCTTGGAAAACGGCATTTACCTGCTCGGTCTGATTATGACAGAAGGCTTGCCGCTGATTATCGAGCTGGGTATTTTCCTTGATGTGCTAATTGCTGTTGTTATTCTTGTTATTTTAACCTCGCGTCTGCGTCTGTCGTTTAAAACGACGGATACAAATGTGCTGGACAAGCTGAAAGGGTAGGGGATGTAATGTTAACATATATTTTGATACTGTTATGCCTGCCACCCTTGTGCGCGGTGCTGGCACTGGCTGCGGGCTTCGGCAATAATATCCTGCATTGGCTGCACCGCCTGACGGCAACTGCGGTAGGTGTGTGCGTAGCGCTGATGGCAAAGTCCTTTAATCCCGCTGTGCCCTATGTAGACGATTATTTTTACATTGATGCGTTGAATATGTGGGTAATCATTATTATTACCACACTTTATCTGGCAGCGACCTGGACTGCGCGTAATTATCTTACGCGTGAAGAGCGCTGCGGCGTACTCAAGGGCGAGCAGCTGCAGACCGGCCGTTACTTTGCGCTGATGCAGCTTTTCTGCTGGACGATGTTCATCGTACTGCTGGTAAAAAACTTGGGTCTGATGTGGGTAGCTATCGAAGCGACTACCTTAATCAGTGCGTTGCTCATTTCCTTTAAATTCACCCGCGCTGCTTTGGAAGCAACGTGGAAATACATCATGGTTTGTACCGTCGGCATTTGTCTGGCACTTTTGGGTACACTGGTGCTGTATTATGCACAGCTTGATGCGTTGGGCGGCGAAAAGGCGCTCAGCTGGCTGTACCTGCATGAGCATGCCAAAAGCCTGAACCCGGCTATGACTAAGCTGGCACTGCTGTTTATCGTTATCGGCTACGGTACGAAGGCAGGCATGGCGCCGATGCATACCTGGCTGCCTGATGCCTACGCCGAGGCTCCGTCGCTGACCAGCGGTATGCTGAGCGGTGCACTCTGCAGCTGTGCTATCTATGTATTGCTGCGTAATCTGGTTATCCTGCTGCCGACAGCAGGCGCTGCGATGATGAGCAGCATGCTGCTGTTCTTTGCCGTGCTGACTGTGGCCATTGCGGTACCTTTCGTTGTTGTACAGCGCGACGTTAAGCGTATTCTGGCTTATTCCTCCATGGAAAACATCGGCATTATGGTTGCCGGTATCGGCGTCTTTTCCGCTTTTTCCCTGAAGGCTGTAATGCTGCATATGTACAGCCATGCGATGATTAAGTTTGTTCTGTTCTATATTGCCGGCACTATTATCCAAGAATATCAGACACGTAATATGATGCGTATTCATGGTATGATTAAGGATGTACCGCATACCGCGACCTTCTGGCTTTTGGGTATGCTGGGCATTTTGGGCCTGCCGCCGATGGGCCTTTTCTTCAGTAAGTTTTACATTATGGCGTCCATGTTCCGTGAGGGACATTGGGTAGCAGGCAGTCTGCTGATTATCCTGCTGGCCGGCGTTTTAATCGGTATTTTGTACCACGGCATGCGTATGCTGTGCGATAAATCGAAGCGTCAGCCCTTGGGCGATTTGCTGGGCGCGACCGACGTATCTGTGCTGGCTGTGCTGCTGCTTTTGACCTGCGTAGTGGGCGCCGGCTTTGAAAATATTCCCTGGCTCAACAATCTGCTGAACCAGGCTGTGCGGATTATAGGAGGCTGAGATAATGCTAGTTAAACCGGAAAATTTGCGTGGTGCTGCCAATATCTGCAGCGACAGCGGCAAGCGTCCGCTGGCTGCTATGTTCGGCGCAGACGAAACGCTGCAGGGCGGCGGTCTGGCCATCTACTGCCTGTTCTATAATGCTGCCAAACGCGATATTGATGTTTTGAAGGCTCCGTTCCCCGCGGATGGTCCGCTGGAATATCAGTCGCTGACTACGCTGCTGCCGGCTGCTGCTTGGTATGAGCGTGAGCTGCATGATATGTTCGGCTTCGAGCCGCAGGGACATCCCGATATGCGTCCGCTGGTGCTGCATGAGAGCTTTCCCGAAGGCTTTCATCCGCTGCTGAAAAAATATCCTAAGGATTACGATGCACGCGGAAATCGTGAATACGAAATGCTTACCTCTCAGGGCGAAGGCCTCTTTGAGGTTCCTGTAGGTCCTATCCACGCAGGCATCATCGAGCCCGGTCATTTCCGCTTCAGTCAGGCAGGCGAGGCTATGCTGCAGCTGGATGCCAAGCTGTTCTTTACCCATCGCGGCATTGAAAAGGCTGTCGAAGGTCTTACTCCGATGGAGGCACTGCCGATTGTAGAACGCATCTGCGGTGCCTGCAGTGTAGCAAATACGCTGAGCTTCTGTCAGGCGGTGGAAAAATGTTCGGAGGCGGAGGTGCCTTACCGTGCGTGGTTAATCCGTACACTGGCTGCGGAGATGGAGCGCTTGTATAACCATGTGGGCGATACGGGCAATATTTGCGCCGGTGTCGGCTTCTCGCCTGTAATCAGCATGGGGGCGCGTCTGAAGGAATACCTGATGCAGCTTAACGAAATGCTGGCAGGCAACCGTTTCCTGCGCGGCCTGATTATCCCCGGCGGTGTGCAGTACGATGTTACTGACGCAATGTTGGAGGAAATCGAGGAGGTTCTGCGTGAGGTAGAGGCTGTTTATGCCGATATGGTGCATATCATGTGGGAGCAGGCGAACTTCGTCAACCGTATCCGTACCACCGGCAGAGTGCGTCCGGAAACTGCCTTTGATCTGGCTATGGTAGGCGTGGGTGCGCGTGCCAGCGGCAGTACCCGTGACAGCCGTAAGGATATCGGCTACGGTATTTATGATGAGCTTGATTTTGAGGTTATTACGGAAACAGCGGGTGATGTCGAAGCACGTATCAAGGTGCGTATCGGTGAGGTTGCCCAGAGCCTGAAGCTGGTGCGTCAGCTTATCAGCAAGCTGCGCCGCAACGCGGAAACGCAGCTGGCGGTAGAGCTGGGCGAGCTGCAGCAGGAGGAAGGTCATTTTACCTGGGGCATCAGCGAATCTGCCCGCGGTGATAATCTGCACTGCCTGCTGCTGGATAAGGAAGGCCGCATAGACCGCCTGTTTGTGCGCAGTGCCTCCTATCCTAACTGGCCGGCACTAACTGTGGCAGTACAGGGCGACATCATTCCGGACTTCCCGTTAATAAATAAGAGCTTTGAGTTATGCTATGCCTGCATAGACCGCTAAGGAGGTGGCAAGATGTTAAAAATGCTGGAGGCAATTTTTCACGGAAAGATTGCTACCGAAAATATTGATACTACGGGCCACAAGCGTCTGCGCGGTCAGCTGCAGTGCGACGGCGGCTGTGACGGCTGCGGTGCCTGTGCCGCTGCCTGCCCGGTCGGCGCTGTGAGTGTGGCTGACGGTAAAGCAAAAATAGATTACAGTAAGTGCGTTTTCTGCGGACGCTGTGTGGAGGCCTGCGCGCGTAAGGCGCTGGTGCATACGAACCATGATGCTTTGGCGCAGATTCTGGCTGACAGTGCCGTGGAGGTCAGCGAGGCTGTTACGGCAAAGCTGGGACGCTCTCTGCATGTACGTCATCTTGACGCTGGCAGCTGCAATGCCTGCGACTTTGAGCTGGGTGCGATGAGCAATCCTGTTTATGATTTACACCGTTACGGTATCGCCTTCGTTGCTTCTCCGCGTCATGCGGATATGCTGATGGTTACCGGCGTAGTTACGCGCAACCTGGAGCAGGCGCTGCGTATGACCTATGACGCTATGCCTGAACCGAAAATGGTTATGGCTTGCGGTGCCTGTGCCTGTGGCGGCGAAACCTATGGCAGCACTTATGCTGTTGTAGGACGTGCGGCTGACGTGGTGCCGGTTGATATTGCTGTGCCTGGATGCCCGCCGCGACCTGCTGCAATTATTGTGGCTTTGTGTGCTGCGGCAGACATGCTGAAGGAAAGAATGTAACCTTGTTTTAAAAAAGAATTAATCAGTATTTTATTACACTGATTAATTCTTTTTTTGCATTTTTATACTTGTACTCTGCTGTAATACGTGATAATATATAGAAAATCAGTTACGTTAGATAAACTGATATGGGGAATACAAATGAGGGGGTTTGAAAAATGATTGTTTTTAGACCGGCAACTTTCAGCGATGTAGAACATATACACAAATTGCTGAATTATTATGCAAAGGAAGGCTTGATGCTGCCACGTGCGCGCAATGCGATTTATGAGAATCTGCGCGATTATATTTTAGCGGTGGAAAACAACCGCTTGTTGGGTTGCGGTGCGCTGCATTTTGTCTGGGACCGCTTTGCAGAAATCCGCTCGCTGGCGGTGGAACCGAGCTTGCAGAAAACAGGTATAGGCCGTCAGCTGGTGGAGCATTTGGAAAAGGAGGGCATTGAGCGCGGAGTGACGATGTTTTTCACTCTGACCTATCAGCCGGGATTTTTTGCCAAGTGCGATTATATTGAAACTGCGAAGGATAAGCTGCCGCAGAAGGTATGGAAGGAATGCGTGTATTGTCCGCAGTATCCGTACTGCAATGAGATTGCTTTCATCAAGACAACAGTTGATTATGAGCCGTCGCAAATCAAATTCTAAAATTTAAGGGCTGCCGTGCACATTTGTTATCGCTGATGACGAGGCTGCGCTGAGGGCAGCTCTTTTATTTTTTTGCATCGAATGTTAAAATAAAAAGACAGAGTATAAATTTTACACGGTAATTTTACCGTTGTTATACCGGATAAATTTACGGAAAAGAGGTTGATTTTATGAAATTATATTCCTGGAATGTTAACGGTTTGCGTGCCTGCATGACGAAGGGCTTTGCCGAATTTTTGCAGGAGGCAGCACCGGATATTATTTGTCTGCAGGAAACGAAGATGCAGCGTGAGCAGGCTGATTTTGTGTTCCCCGGCTATGAGGAGTATTGGAACAGTGCGGAGCGCAAGGGCTACAGCGGTACTGCTGTGTTTACGAAGGTTAAGCCTTTGGCTGTTACCTATGGCTTGGGACAGGAGGAGCACGATAAGGAAGGCCGTGTGATTACGCTGGAGTTTGCGAGCTTTTATCTGGTGACGGTGTATACGCCTAATTCCAAGGATGGCCTGGCGCGTCTTGATTACCGCATGGTGTGGGAGGATGTGTTCCGCGCTTATCTGCAGGAGCTGGATGCGAAGAAGCCGGTTGTTGTCTGCGGTGATCTGAATGTGGCGGCTGAGGAGATTGATTTGAAGAATCCTAAGACTAACCGCAGGAATGCAGGCTTTACGGATGAGGAGCGTGCTAAGTTCCGTGAGCTGAAGGCCGCTGGATTTACGGACAGCTTCCGTTATCTGCATCCGGAGGAGGTTAAGTACAGCTGGTGGAGCTATCGCTTTAAGGCGCGCGAGAAGAATGCGGGTTGGCGTATTGATTATTTTGTGGTGTCGGACAGGATTGCGGATAAGTTGCAGAGTGCGGAGATTCACAATGAGGTTTTCGGCAGCGACCATTGTCCGGTAAGTATTGAGCTGGATGTGTAAGGGTTGAGTCTGGCGTTGCAATTGCATATTTTGTACTTTCATTTTTACGGTTTTGGTTTTTGTTTTTTAGTTGGTGATGAACATGGATTTTAAAATTCAGGCTCCGTTTGAGCCTGCCGGCGACCAGCCGCAGGCGATTGCCAACCTGGCGGAGGGCGTAGAGCAGGGCCTGCGCACGCAGGTTTTGCTGGGCGCAACGGGTACAGGTAAGACGTATACGATTGCGCAGGTAATCAATAAGGTGCGCAAGCCGACGCTGGTGATTGCGCATAATAAGACGCTGGCGGCACAGCTGGCGAGTGAGCTGAAGGCGTTCTTCCCGGAGAATGCGGTGGAATATTTTGTTTCGTATTATGATTATTATCAGCCGGAGGCGTATATTCCCCAGTCGGATACGTATATTGAGAAGGATGCTTCGATTAACGATGAGATTGATAAGCTGCGCCACAGTGCGACCAGCGCTTTGTTTGAGCGCAAGGATGTTATTATCGTAGCCAGCGTTTCCTGTATTTACGGCTTAGGCGCTCCGCAGGAGTATTATGATATGGTGCTGTCGCTGCGCTTGGGGCAGATTATCGACCGCCAGAAGATTTTACATAAGCTGGTGGAGATTCAGTATACGCGCAATGATATTGATTTTAAGCGCGGCACCTTCCGTGTGCGCGGTGACGTGATTGAGGTTATTCCGGCGGCCTACGGCGAGAAGGCAGTGCGTATTGAAATGTTCGATGATGAGGTTGACCGCATTGTAGAGTTCGATGTGCTGACGGGAATGCAGACCAATGCACTGTCCGTCACCGCCACCTCCGCCATGCGGGTGGTGAACCGAAATCTGGACAGCTTGTTCCGGGTGTTCGGGGCGGACGGCTACCGCACCTCCTTCTACCATCCCGGCGATGCCTGGTTCTACAACCGCGAGAATGTCTACCGCTGGCTGGGCGCGGAGCACGAGGTATTCGCCAAGGACATGAAAGATCTGGAATACAAGGGCCGCTGGGTCACGGATGACTACATGGCTGGTCTGATCGAGGAAGAATTTGAAACGGCGGTCAGCGAGGGCCGCCCCCTGTTCAACTACACCACCACCATCCAGAACCACATGAGCTACACCGCCGACAAGTACGGTGAGGGCTATGTGTTCCCCCCGGTCTCCACCACGGCGGACATCTCCCCAGAGACCCGCTCCATGCTGGAGGTCTACACCGAAGGCGTCCGTGATGCCGACGCCATGCTGGGCCGGCTGACGGCTTACTTCTCAGATCGTGAGGAGCCTGTGGTGCTTGTATTCTATGGCGACCACCTGCCCTACCTGGGGGACAATCAGAAGGGCTACGCGGAGCTGGGATCTGAGGTGTCCATTCCGGAAAACGAGCGGGAGGACATTCTCTGCTCTTACAAGACCCCCTATGTGCTCTGGGCCAATGACGCCGCCGCGGACACGCTGAACTGGAACGAGGCCGTGGCCGCGCTGGACCTGCCGGAGGACGGCGTTCTCTCTGCTTCCTTTTTAGGCAGCGTTCTGCTGGACCTCACCGGCCGCGCCGGGGAAAGTCCGTGGTTCGACTTTCTCTCCTCCCTCCGGCGGATCGCGCCGGTGGTGCAGAAGAAAACCTATATCCTGGCGGACGGCTCCGTACTGCCGCAGCGAATTTTGAACGAGCAGACGGATGAATCGTCCATGGAATTAAAGGACGCCGTCCGCAAGTGGCGCTGCTGGAGCTATTACAAGCTGAAATATGCGGAGGTAGGATAGCCACTAAAGCAAAACAAAAAAACAGCCCGAGGACACATCCTCCGGTCTTTTGTATCAGCTTTTCGCTTCGATCTTCGCTCCGCATTTGGGACAGGTGATGACGATCTTCCCCTTCCCAACCGGCACCCTGCAGATGGCGCCGCATCTGCAAGTGAAGTACTTGTGCTCCTTATCCGCCCGGCGGGCCTTGGCCCCGGCGGCGTTGTTCCGGGCCTTCCAGATCCAGCCCATAAACTTCTGGTTCTCCGCCCGGCGCTTGGTCAGGTTTTTGGAGAACATCCGGAACAGAATAAACACCATCAGCACCCAAAGGAGGGATTCGCAGATCCGGGCGGGGATCCATAGCCGCAGAAGGCCGAAAATCAACTGGGCCACCAGAATCACCAGGTAGCCCCGAAGGAGCGCCTGATTCATCTGATCCATGCCGTTCCGGCCGTACATGAACCGCGCCACCGCGCATCTGAATTTATAGAACATACGCCTGCTGCCTCTTTCCGTCGGCTCCCGCGGAACCGTAACTGTTTTACCTTACATATTTTAGCGGATAGGTCAGAGAAAGGCAACGGTTTAGCAGCGGAGTTTACAAAAAAGTAATTTCTTTCCAAGTCATTCCGTGTTAAAATTGACATACGATATGAAAATACACAAAGGAAGTGTTTGGTTTATGGCAAAGAAACAATTCAAAGCGGAGTCCAAACGGCTGCTGGACCTGATGATCAACTCCATCTACACCCACAAGGAGATCTTCCTGCGGGAGATCATCTCCAACGCCTCCGACGCCA
>ERZ773114.3488-NODE-3488-length-12852-cov-3.533563_pt1 | contig 12852 bp, 9 predicted proteins | sample MGYA00580564_ERZ773114 | MGnify/ENA primary metagenome ERZ773114 (study PRJEB29015, sample SAMEA2737836) | human gut metagenome | biome: human gut; feature: human-associated habitat; material: faeces | place: China | collected 2012 ...
AATAACAAGAGAACTATTTAATTTTCAGTTAGATAGCAAAAGCATTGTGTTTCCTTACGTGAAAGGTCACTTTCTTGTTCTTGATGCCGGCGGCTAAGGCCCAGCCTTTTAATACCTGACATATAATCGTGAGGCTAGGTAGATGGAATATCAAGCCGACCCTGTCATTGTCATTCTCCCTTGCGGGAAGGTATTTTATCGCTTCCTCGGACAATGGGAGATAAATAGCCTCTTTCGTCTTTCTTTGTATGATCTGTAAACGGAATTTATCATTTCCTTCTTTTTGCATATCTTCCCATCTAAGAGCGGTCAAGTCGCTGATCCGGAGTCCGCAGAAACAGCAGAACAGAAAAGCCTTTTTTACCTCTGGGCATGCGCAATCTGTCCGGATTAACCTCTTTAGTTCCTCTAGGGTCAAATAAGTACGCAGGCTGGTAGGTTTGTGGGGTTTTTCGTCTGTATCCAGCGAACCACAAGGATTCGAGAGGATCAGTCCTTTTTTGACCGCCTTATTGAGTGTGACATTCAGGAGCCGGTAATAACCGTGAATCGTGAAGTCGCTTTTGAGGTAGGGTTGTTTACGCAAGTGAGCGATGAAACCTTTCACGAAACCGGTATCTATGTCTTTAAGCAAGCATTGCGGCATATAGTCTCTAAGATGATTGGCCAGACTTCTTAATCGTAGGGAATAGGCTTTGTCGCCATGCGCGGATTTATCGGTGGACAATTCCGAGAGGAATTCTAAAAGTGTTTTTTTCCCGAGCCCGTTTATCATACGGACACCATAAATCTCGTTCTGAAGATCAATGATCCGTTGTGCCTTGATACTATTGGCCAAGCGCAAAGTGATCCGGTTCTTATCACGGTCTTCAGGGAAACGTTCCGGGGTGAGGTAGAGCTTGAGGAACTCATAATACCTCTTTCCTTTGTAATAGATGTCCAGATATATGGACTGGTTCGCGTTCGACAGTTTCTTGAACCGGAGCTTTACGGGCTCTTTCGCTTTCATCTCATTCTTTTTTCTTGCCATGATTTTGCTGAATTTAAGTGATTATGTAAGTTTTTCAGTATAGTATTTCCTAATTTCAAGGAAATATCAATATGTTTGTTTCCTGTAATTTAGGAAATAAATCCTATCTTTGTCCTATAAAAAAAGAAAATCATGAGGAAAGATGTCATCAAATCTCTTATTGCCATCAAGCAAAGCGAAATTCCGTTTGATGTGATTGAGCGAGACATAAAGTTACCGATCAACCGAAACAAGATCATTACGGTTCCGGGTGTGCGTCGTTGCGGTAAGTCCACATTAATGGAGATCGCTATCAATGGGCTTGTCCGTGAAGGGGTTTCCCCTAGAAATATATTATGGCTGGGGTTTGATGATGAGCGTTTGAAAAATATGTCATCCGATGATTTGGATGATGTGATAGTTTCATACATGGAGATGTTTCCGGATATACCCATAAAAGATGTGTATATGTTTTTCGACGAGATTCAATTGATTAAGGATTGGGAATACTTCGTCTTGCGTGTCTATAAATCTTATTGTAAGAACATTTATGTGTGCGGAAGCAATGCTACCATGCTGTCCACAGAGTTAAGTTCGGCTCTGCGCGGATATCCCTTGGAATACGAGACCTATCCGCTTTCGTTCAATGAATATTGCCGTTTCAAGGGAATCGCCACTAATAGCTATTTGGAACAGGACAGGGCAAGATTGAAGATGGCTTTCGAGGCATACAATCAGGCAAGCGCTTTTCCCGAAATCGTATTGACGTCATCCCGGTCGGAGCAGTTGAAACTGCTTCACGGCTATTTCGACACGATGATATTGAAGGACTTGGCCGAACATTACAAGATATCCAATACGGGTGTGGTACGGTATTTCGTCAAGCGTGTCATGGCCAATCTCACCAAGCCTACCTCCATCAATGCCATCTACAAGGACATCAAGTCCCAAGGGCTTAAAGTCAGTAAGGATGACCTGTATCTTTGGGCTGATTATGTTTGTAACATCTTCATGTTCGCACGAATCTCCAAATACGACCGTTCGCTGGTAAAGGAACAGAAATCGCTTGATAAATACTACTGTATAGATAACGGTATGCGTGGTGCCGTGCTTATGCCGCAGAGCAACGACAATGGGAAAAATCTGGAAAACACCGTGTTCATGCAACTGAACCGGATGCGGCTCCCTTCGGACAAGATTGCCTACTATCAAGGAAATTGTGAGTGCGATTTTGTGCTTCAACGGGAGGATAACGTGATACAACTCATACAGGTCACTTGGGATATGGTGGATGCGAGTACGAGAGAAAGGGAAATCAAAGGCTTGCTGGAAGCCGCCTCGGTGACCGGATGCGAGAATCTTATCATTGTCACGAAAGACGAGGAAAATACATTCAATAGAGAAGGCAAGGAGATCAAGGTGATCCCTGCATGGAAATGGGTCTTGCTTTTTTCTTGCCATGATTTTGCTGAATTTAAGTGATTATGTATATTTGTTACTAGGATGATCCGAGTACCACCCCGGTAGCATAAAATACACGGATTGAGCCTTTTTCTATAGGTGAAAGTTGCAAAAGGTAGGGAAACCTATCACTTTTATGAAATTGATACATTTGTCTCTTATTATAGAGAGTTCTGCCTATCAGCGCCACGATATATCCTTTCTATTTTTGTCACATATTAATGTGAGAACAAAAAATATTATACTATGAGATTCAAGAAATACATTCTTTTATCGTTGGTGCTATGCGGATTTGCCGCTTGTTCCGATGATAATGAAATAGAAATTCCAAAGGCTCCTGTCTTGGAGAAAGCTCAACTAGCTTTGGCTATCAAGAGTGAGGAGGGGGCGGTTACGAAGACCGGAGAAACTACTCCAACGGATGCGGACGTGAATACGCTAACGGTTGGGGTGTTTGGAGTTGATGGATGGAGTGTGATATATACAAAAGATGCTACTCCTAACCTTGATGGGACAAAGGATGTCGGTCCGCAAGACGTGTATGCGGGTGATGCTCAGGTCGTGGTTGTGGCGAACGCTGCCCCGGCTATCCAAGCTGAATTGGCAAAGGCAAAGGATATAACTGACTTTCTTGAAACAACAATCAATCTGGCCGACGAGACCTTGGAAAAAGGTTTGACGATGAGTAGTGGGGTGCTTGATGTGACATTAGTTGCGAATACGATTAACTATATAGGTTATGTTGATGAGAAGAGTGAGATAACTGTGAATGGAAAAACAGGCCAGGAAGTTCATGGTGGAGGCCCAGTTCCTTTGGTTCGTAATGTCGCTTCGATCGCTTTAGCTCGGGTAACGCATAGTAATCCCGATACTGCGAATTATATAAGTAAAAACTTCGTTTTAAAAGAAGTCTTTATCGCAAGCGCAAAAGGTGTTTCAAATGTGGCTTCTAAAGAAGAGTGGGGAGCGATAGAGAAAATAATTGATTTTACAGATCCGACTCTTGGATATTTAAAATATATGGTTGGTCGAGAGTTTTCAGGGAATATTGACGAAGGTTCTTACAAGAAAGGGACTCAGTCGTTAAGAGATATGTTAGTTCAAGAAAATACAACAAGTGATGAGGCTTTGAATCATGAATTTTATGTTTATGAGAATATAAAAGGTGAAGTTAATGCAGGTGAATCTAATGTTAATCCGGCTTATGCAAACCACACTCTATTGCTCGTAAAGGGTGATTATACTTATCTCCCGCAAGGTGCGAAAGAGTCTATTACGAAAGAGAATTGTTATTACGCGATTCCTGTTGGAGAAAAAGTGACGATTGGTGGTACGGAAGAGAAGAGTGGGTTTTACGTCCAACGTAACTACAAATACGCGATCACCTTGACCATCATCGGCCCCGGTTCCGAGATCCCATACGATCCGATGGTATCGGCGAACGTGAGCGCATCCGTGAAAGTGGAGCCATGGAACGTGAAGACTATCCATGAGGAAGTAGAATAAAGCAATATAGGGTAAAATAATTGATAAGAAAAAATTAGGATTATGAAACACATACTGTTTACAAAGAAATTGCTTCTCTCGGTTGTGGCTTTGTTCGCTATTATAGCGACTAGCTGCATCAAGGAGGATTTGGATCAGTGCTATACGCTCAAACTGAAGGTCGAGAATATCAAGGGAGATGATATAACGGAATACGGATGGATGGAATCTACCGATCTGTATATATTCGACGAGAATCTGAATTACTTGGAGAAACGTCGCTTGGATAAGAACTTTATCCGTTCCCGCAATGAGATCGTTTTGGATGGCTATACCGCCGATCGTAGTCTACGTATCGTGGCATGGGGCAACGTGAATGCCTTGGGTGAAAAGCAATCCGTATCGGAGGCCCAGACCATAGAGGACTTGAAAGTGATGTTGAAAAGCCAAGATGGTTTGGCGGTTACCCCGGACAGCCTTTATTATGGTAGCGAACAAGTGTTGACAAAAGCCGGAGGCGTAGCGAAGGAGACTGAGATCGTGATTCGTCCGAAAGTGGGTACGGTCACGATCGAGACCCGAGGGTTGCAAGAGCAACTCGGCAGGATGGGGTTGAGAAGTTCCGTGGATTGCGACTTCTACTTGAATAATACATTAAGTGGTTTTGATTACCGTGGCACGCAGATTGGCGATAGCGTATATTATAATCCGGAAGGTGCGTGGAACGAGTCCGGGGTTGAATGGATAACCCCTACTATGCAAACCGCTTGCCCGGGACAGGATATGGCTGTGTCGATAAGCGCCAATGGAGTCTCGTTAGGCTCGGCCAAGGTAGACGAGAACGGTGATCCTATTTATACGAGCGCGGGAGAGAATACCCATCTGATCCTTGAATGGGGTGAGGGCGGAACCTTATCCGTCCGGGCAACCGTTCGTCCTTGGGGAGTAGTGGAAGAAGATATTCCAATGCATTAAAGGGTACCTCATCATATATAATTAAGAAATACGATACGAACATGAAATTATTAGCGAACATATTTTTATCCGGTTTGGCGATTCTCGCTTGTGTGAGTTGTTCTAAAGATGAGGATCCGGTTCTTTCCTTAGAAGGCGCTAAGCTGTCCGTCGCTGTCAAGGCGTCCGGTACGGCTACGAAAGCCTATAATCCCAATGACGTGAATGAGTTGGAGGGTGAGGCTTATATCAATAATTTGGCAGTGGTAGTTTTTAATGAGACCGGCACGGAACTGCTCGGTTATAAATGGGAGGCTCTTTCCGGGGCGGAACATTCCGCCATAATAGCCGATGTGCCGACAACGAAGGCTGTCCGGGCACGGATCATTGTCTTGGCGAACGTGCCGAGAGATTTATTATCTACCGTTTCTACCTACGATGAGTTCCAGACTCGCTTGGTAGACCTCTCCTCGCAATCGCAAACGAACCTAACGATGAGTAGTCAAGTGATCGTTACAAAATCCGCTTTATCTGAGGAAAATAACTATTTAGGATATGAGGATCTTGGCGATCAAAATGTGGATGGCATCTCCGACCCGATCCTTTTGACCCGTGTAGCCGCACGTATTGATTTGGTGAATATATCCACTCGTTTTGCCGGAACGCCGTTCGCCGGACGTGAGGTGCGAATCGATGCGGTAGGTATCTACAATATGAAGACAAAGTCTTACTATTTCAGTGAGGCGGATTGGGGAGAGACAGAGGCTCCCGATGCCGTGCGAAATTCGGAAGATACCTCGTTCGAGGATCTGTTGGTAAATGATGGCGCTTCGATATCCAATACGCCATTCGTTCATTATGTAATGGAAAATATGAAAAGCGACGATCACACGATGATCGCCGTAAAAGCTACCTTACGGGGGAATTCCAGTTATCAGGACCATACGAAAATCTTCACGGCGGTGATCAATGCGGGTGGCTTGCAGAACGGCTATGATCATAATTTCATCCGTCGCAACTACGTTTACCGTCTCCGTATTTATTTTGACGGCGAAAGTTTCGACAATATTCCCGTAACGCCAGACCCGGGCCCAGGTCCGGATCCGGAACCCGAGGTAGATACCAACTTGAATATAGCCGTGCAGGTAGTAGGCTGGGGCCCGGTAATGCAGCATCCGGTAATAGACTAAGTAATGGAATCATAGGGAATGAAATTTAGTATAAACAAGAAAAAACAAAAGGATATGAAACTAAGACATTTATTATTAGCCTCCTTCGCCGCATGCACTTTTGCCTCCTGCTCGGACGATAGCTCGAATGGCATCGAGATACCGGAAGAGAACTATCAGATGATAGATGCGAACGTCTCTCTTACCGCTACGGCTTTGGATGGGATACAGACAAAAGGTGCAACGGAAGAGGGCGGTGATGCTGTGCTAGAATCTGGCAGTAATAACGAGCAATTTATTAATGAACTAACCGCCTATTTGTTCTATGTAGACAATGGGGGGAACGAGGATGCATATAAATTCGCCGCAATGAAGACGGTATCCTCTGCTGCTGATGGTCATTCCGTAAAGACTATTGAGGATATCGTTGTCAAGGTAAAAGCTACGGCGGCCGGCGAACTTTCTGATACGCAATTGGCGGTGGTCTTTTTAGCGAATACGAAACTTGCTACGCCTCCTTCTAATTTGGGGGATGTGAAAGCAGCCAAACTTGAAAGTCTTGTTGATTTTATGCAAGTGCATCCAGTGCCCAGTGGTACGCAAACGTATGTACCGATGTTTAGCCAGATAGTTACGATCGGTGGAGGTAGTTCTAAGCTTCTGGCAGGAACAACATATGATAATTGGGTGAAAGGATCTACAACCCCTTCTATTACATATACAAACAATGCGGTAGTAGGTGCAGCACATAAGGAGATTGAGAAAAAAAGTGAAGCGGAAGGATGGACTGAAAAAAATTCCTCTTATGATCCGGCAAATATTCCAGATGATGATAAAATCCCATTAACCCGCCATGTAGCCCGTGTCCAACTTCAAGCTATTGATTGCGACTTCAAGAACAATTATGCAGACGCGTCATTTGAGTTGACACATGTATATATCGCTAACGCTAGCAATACTTCCCTTATCTATGCTGACGCAACAAAACCGTATAGTTTGGATAATGCTACTGCTTATTCTCATGGTTGTAGCTATGAGCGAGATGACTATTTCTTAGTGAATGGTACTAAAAATATAGCTTCTTTAGCTTGGACAATGGATGCAGGGGTAGACATCAAAATGACGGGTCATAGTCATTCTTCTAATTTGAACGGCGATGGTTCCATAAATTATAATGGTAGCAGTTGGTTCTCTTTTGATGACCAAACGATTAGTGGTGATGGATATGGACGTAAAGAGATGCCTCAATTTTATGTGTTTGAAATGAAGGGGGATAAACCGATGCTTGCAGATGATCTGAATAAAGGTGCTTCTCCATCTGGAAATATACAGACCATGTTAATTCTTCGGGGCAATTGGTATCCAAATGGAAAAACGAATGGAAAAACGAATGGACAAAGTAATGATGTGGTTAAAAAAGATCGCTACTACCGTATACCAATTAAGCAAGATGCGACTAGTGGCATTATTGGTGTACAACGTAATACCATCTATAAGATATACGCTACGATAACCGGTGAAGGCTCTAAGGATCCCGACACAAGCGAGTTGAACGCTTGTATCAGTTTCAGTATTAAGGTCGAGCCTTGGACGGTCATCACGCAAACTGAGACAGACGTGAATTGATTAAACTCTTTCATAACGATTAATAGCGAGAACGGGGTTCGGAATTTCCGGACTCCGTTTTTTTTGTCCTATGATGAATGGATTTGCGCTCTGCATAGGTATCCCTATCTCCAAAGATAGCTTTAACCACACCCTCAAATGCCTATATTCAATATGCTAGTTTTACCCCTTAAAGTTGAAAGTTACGCCTATCGTGCCGAATAATGGATTCCTCTAATTTTGCTAGCGTAAAAACAAGAGAAAAATTCAATCCATTATGAAAATAAAGAATATACTAGCATTGTTATGCTTCCTTTGCATCGGAGTGTCCTGCTCCATGGAAGACGATATTTTGAATAACGTGGATATGGGAGGCGTTGGGACGAATATCGCAAACACCGAGGCCGTTTTTGCCTTCTCTCTTTCCGGCAATAGCTCTATGACCAAGGCTGGTGAAATAACGGAAAATCCCAATGATGTTACTTCTACGGAATCTTCTATCAGTAATTGTTTTGTAGCTATTATTAAAGATGACAATGTATTGTCTTCTTATTGGTACGCAACAAGCGATTTGCAGACGAGTAGCGAGTCCTTTACTACGGATATCAAGCGCCACATGATCGTGAAAGTGCCAAGTGATAAGCCGGCACTTACGGCTTATGCGGTGGCGAACCTGACACAGACGACTGCCGATAAGTTATTGGCTTGTACAACCATAGCGGGTATTCGAGATGTAGAGTTGGCAGAACCTAATTTTCTAGTAAAAGTAGGAGAACAACCCATTGGATCTTATAAAACAACTACTCAATTGGCTACTCACGATGACGTGAATTGTAACAAAATAACAATTCCCGTATCGCAGAGAGTTGCGGCGTTTGAACTGGCTTCCTTCAAGGTGGTAGACACGAGTAAAGAAAAGGTGGATGGTGAGTATCCGGTAGTACCGAATGTAGAGGTCGTTTCCGTACAGATGCTGAACATTAAGCTAAGCGCTAAAGTGGTAGGTGAGTATGGTAGCTCTTTTTCCGGAGTAGATGATAATATTCTGAAGCCAACCGATGTGAACCAGAGTGATCCGAAGAAAGACATTTACGGTACTTACGATAAGATCCGTTTTTATGGCTATGATAATACGGATGTGGATCGTCAGACTTCCATGAAAATAACCTATAAGGTCGATGGTGCGGTAATGGATCGTACCTATCCGATCAAGACAAAGCCGGGAGATGCGGTGAAGGTTGTTGGGGGGAATCTCTATAAGTTATCTGTGACAATAGGTAATGCCAGCGAGGATATTGATTTTGTAATTGAAGATTGGATACCGAATACCTTGAGTGTCGGTGATATTTTTGGAGAACCAGTTAAGTAAACAGGGTAAAATAAACATAACATGAAGCAGTTAAAAGATATAGTATTGACAGGATTTTTGGCGCTCTTGGCCTTTACCGCATGTACGGAAGAGAAGCTGATAGATGAGCGACCGATGGAAACAGGTACGGTTTCGATCTCTTTCTCTACTGAGGGCGTGGAGACGAAAGCGATAAATGCCGGTGGTACTTATCAGTACGCTACGGCGGATGAGCTTAACATAAACAATATTTTCGTCTCCATCTTCAAGAAGGTGGATAACGAGTGGAAATACTTGATTTCTAAGACTGGAACCTTAGGTGATGGCAGTTTTGTCGGGACACAAAGTTCCGGCTCTTTTAAATTGACCGGTTTAACCTTACCGCTTAACACGGAACTGAAGGTGGTAGCTATCGTGAATCCATTGGAGGACAAGGTTGCGTCTTATGCGGAAATGGATTATAATGGGTTAAGTGCCGAGACGGTAACTTATACTGGTACGTTGGGTGGAGAGGGTTATTATACATTCGATCCGAAAACCTTGATAAAGGCAGGCGAGCAGGATATGAAATTTACCGCTACTAGCGGTGTGATTTCTGGCGGCAAGGATGTCCATTTGAAGCAATTGGCGGCGAAAGTAGAGTTGGGCTTGGATGTGGAGTTGCCGAAGATGGAAGGCTCTACGACTACGAGTAAGTGGACGTTGGATGGTTATTCTATGGATGACATTATCAATAAGTTATCTAAAAGAATGAGTAGCGCATCTAACAAAAATAAACCTGTTATTGTATATGTGGATCAGTCTGGTGCATTGAAGGCAACAGGATCGGGAGAAAAAGTTCCAGCTGGTGCTAAGGCGTTAGCGCGGGCATGGAATAACTCTGCGGATAAAGACTGTGCTAATCAACCTAATACTAGTAATAAATATGCGCATATAGAAAGTTTTTCTTCGGGAAACCCTATTACAATGGCGATAACTACTACAACTCCAACATGGTTGTTTAATTTGATAAGTGTTCAAGTATTGAATGTGAATACACAATCGAAACTGATTATCCCCACAAATCAATTGAATGATGCGATTGGTTTGAGAGATGGATCTATCCTAGGAGGAATGGCAGATACTAAGGTCAATTTATCTTTTTACACGTATGAAAGAGACAAGGTCAGTGATCTAACAAAAGCCTTGTCTGTGAAGATAGTTGGGGAATACGTTAAGGGTGATAAAAAGGAAATAGCAACTTATAAGTTGAAGTCTACAGGTTTTCATCCCACATGGGATGAAGATGGGGGCTGGGGAGAAGGTTCAAACACTAAGTTTATTATCAATACGGAAGAATTGGAAATGGGTGGAACCGTATCTAAAATAGATATAACTTCTACCGGAGAGAGTACGGACTATCAATACTCCATCCCAATCAACCCTGAATATAAAGCGGATGAATGCACGGACGGTTTGATCCACGGTAACTATTATCATGTGACAGGAATGTTGAAACAATCAACAGGTTTAATATATGGGTAGCTCCTTGGGTTGGGAAAGATGTTAGCGCAAACTTTAATTAAACAGTAAATAGAATATTATGAAAGCGATAAAAAATATATATGCCTTGTTCTTGGGCCTGTTAATGCTAGGACTAGGTTCCTGCATGGAAGAGACGGAAGTGAATGGAGGAGAGCAGAATGTTGATGGATTACGACTGTCCTTGAGCGTTTCCGCTAGCGACGTGATCTCTCCGCTCACGAAAGCCTCTGCTACTGATGCTAATGCTATTAGCGATTTGAATATCCTTGTGTATAATAAGGATAATAATCGCTTAGTTAAAGGATTGTATTTGACCGGTGCAGCCTTGAATGGCCTTACCGTAAATAATAACGAAGAGAATAAGGCGGTTAATTACGATATAGCTTTACAGAATGGTTCTTATCGTGTACGAGTAATTGCGAACGCAGAATCTGATTTGAGTGCGGAGCCGTTCGATAAGATAGATAATCTATCGTATGGAACGTTAGATAATTTGCCAAAGATGGTAATGAGCGCATCCGCTGATGATGTATCAGTTAGCGGAGGAAAAGGTTTTGCCATCCTTTCGTTAAAGCGTATTTACGCTATGATATCCGTATCTGTGAATACTTCTGGATTGAAAGATCGTACGATCAAGCCCCTAAAAGTATCTTTGCATCAAGTACCGGCTACTGGTAAATTGTTTATGAACAACTTAATCCCGGCAAATCCGTCACCTTCAGATTATATAACGGAGGCTGATATGATCGAATTTTCCAATCCGGTAGAGAATGTTAGTTCAATGAAAGATAACAGTGTTTTCTTTATGTATGAGAATAAGCAACCGGATGGTGTCTGCTTACTGAAAGACGGAAAGTATGTAGAGGCATATAAAACCCCGGCCAGTTTAGGTAACACCCCAATAAAGGATGTTGCCACTGTGGAAGCGGATAAGACTTGTTCTTATATTCGTGTGGAAGCAGAGTATTCAGAAATGGGTGCTAATGGGAAGATTGTTTATCGCTTTTTCTTAGGAGATGACGCTTTTACCAATTTTGCGGTAGAGCGAAACGCCCACTATAACGTGACGCTTAATCTTACCGGTAAGGGCGGGGTTGACGAGGCTTCTTGGCGTGTGACGAAAGATTTCAACTGGGATTTTACGGTGGATGATATTTATATCGGGTATCGGATAGGCTCTATAAGTGATATCCAAGTGAAGTTACCAACAGATCATCAGTGGTTTGATAAGTGTGAATGGAGTGTGGAAGGTTCAAATAGTAAGGATTTCCAGATTGGTGCGTATGATAAAAATACGAATACGATTCGAGTTATCACGAAGAAAACGAATATTAGTAGTAAGGATCACATAACTAATACCGTGACGATTACGGCTACAGGGAAGGATGGAAAATCAATCTCTAAAACTGTAACTGTCAATCAAGTTATCCGTTTGGTCGATCCGATAGCTTTCTATAAGAAATGGGACAACAGGGAGCTTGTCAAAGTTAAGGTGCGAGAATTTAATAAGGAGAAGAGAAAGTATGAGATATTGAATTCTATTGGCCCTTGGACAGCTACTATTACCGCCGGGGATTGGTTTACGCTATCTACAGATGACGGACAGTCTGTCGTCGGAACATCGGAGTCTGTTACAGGTACTGGAGGCGATCAACCGCTTCCCCTCCGGGGGTTTCTATGTTGTCTGGCATCGGGTTTTTTCTATTCGCTTTACTCTGTTTTTGGAAAGCTCGCCATGCAGAGAGGTTATTCTGCGCTAACGCTGACTCTCTACAGTTTCTTTTTCTGCACGCTTGGCAGTGTAATAATGGTCGACTGGAATCATATCTGCGGCATAGTGCAGCGAGATAGCCAGATAATATGGTGGATACTCGGCACAGGGTTCATCACAGCCTTCTTCCCGTATACACTCTATTCTCTCGGACTGTCGAAAATGGATGCAGGCAAAGCCAGCATTCTTGTGTCGATTGAACTGGTGGCGGAAGCTGTGTTTGGCTCGATTGTCTTCCACGAGTCGCTGACTACTGCTTCTGTTGTGGGTATTGCGCTGGTTCTGTCTGCGATTATAGTTTTGAACTTGCGCAGAAGCAAATTGAAGTAGGTTGAAGTATATCTGGAACCGAAAATAGTGTAGCATTGCATCGCTAGCTTGACAAGATCAAAGGTCTGTTCTGCAACCTCAAGCATATACTGGATAATATAATCCTCTGCATGTTTGATCGTGTTAATATAGAACTTTTTCTCCTCCTGCATCTGTGTGAGGATCGCGCCTAATTTCTCATCCCAGTTCTCTAAGG
>ERZ773114.3490-NODE-3490-length-12842-cov-3.549855_pt1 | contig 12842 bp, 10 predicted proteins | sample MGYA00580564_ERZ773114 | MGnify/ENA primary metagenome ERZ773114 (study PRJEB29015, sample SAMEA2737836) | human gut metagenome | biome: human gut; feature: human-associated habitat; material: faeces | place: China | collected 2012 ...
CAAAAACTTTTCACCAGGCTACCGGACGCTTTTCCATTGAATGTTACAAGGCAGATATGGAATATGCTTTCCGTACTCCCGGTTTTGGTGGCTTCCAGTTGCTCGATTTGCAGGATTATCCCGGACAAGGTTCCGCATTAGTGGGGATTCTGGATGCTTTTATGGATAGTAAAGGTATCGTTGCCCCCGAAACTTTTTATGGTTTCTGTGCACCTCTTGTTCCTTTGGCATTGATGAAGGATCATTGTTGGCTGAATACTCAGCCGCTTCACATAGATGTTGCTCTTTCTAATTATGTGGAAGGCGATTGGAATGAGCCTGTTCGCTGGAGTTTAGTATCTGATAATGGGGTATGGAAACGTGATGGAGTACTCATGGCCTCCATTCCTCAGGGCAAAGTAGGAAAGGCGGGCAGTATTGATCTTTCACTTTCCGGACTGAAAGAAGCCCAACGCCTGACACTGACATTGACCACCGGTAAGTATCGCAACTATTATCATCTTTGGGTATATCCTGATGAAACTGCCGAGTCGGAAGGTTCTGTTCATGTGGCTTCTTTCCTGAACGATGATCTGCGAAAAAGGTTGGAAAGCGGAGCGTCCGTTCTGTTGATTCCCGATCATGATAGTATCGTAGCACAGAGTGTTGGAGGAATGTTTACCCCTGATTACTGGAATTACTCTATGTTTAAGACTATTTCGGAAAATGCCGGAAAAGAAGTTTCTCCCGGTACACTTTCCATATTGACTGATCCCGGACATCCGTTATTGAAATACTTTCCGACTGAATGTCACAGTGATTGGCAATGGTGGAGTATTACCCGTAATTCCCGTCCCATGATACTGAATGCAACCCGTGGTGAGTATCGTCCGCTTATTCAGGTGGTCGATAACATTGAGCGCAACCATAAACTGGGACTGGTCTTTGAATTTGCTGTAGGAAAGGGAAAGCTGTTAGTTTGCATGACCGATCTGCGAGCCATTGCAGGGACACCTGAAGGCAATCAGTTTCGTACATCCTTGCTTCGATATATGAAGTCTGATGCTTTTCACCCTACCGAACAGTTGGCCTGGAAAGAACTGGACGCACTCTTCCATACCGATATCAATCAAAGACAGATTATTGGGGTGAAGAATGAGTCGGATTATACAGTAGGAGGGGAATAGAACGAAGAGTTCTGAAACAAAATGTTCGCAATTTAGTGAACATTTTGTTTTAAATGTCTATCTTTGCAACGAACAAACTACTGCTTATGTTAGTTACATTTGATAAAGAATATCTCAAGGAACTCTATGTTTCCGGTAAATGTAGTGATAAGAAACATCGTTTTCAGCCGGATGTGATAAAACGATATAAAAGGTGTATTGATACACTGATTGCATCGAAGAATGCTGAATCCTTATATAAGCACAACTCTTTGAATTATGAGATTTTGGTGGGAGACAAGGAAGGGCTTTCTTCAATACGGGTAACTTCAAAATACCGCATAGAGTTTACTGTGAGAGTTGTAGCAGATGCTGAAACGATCATAAGTATATGTAATGTTATAGAATTGTCTAACCATTATAAATAAGTAGAGTATGACTATGCTTGCAAATGAACTCACTCCGTTTTGCCCTACGCATCCCGGTGAAATATTAAAAGACGAAGTTGAATACCGGAAGATTTCTCAACGCGCCTTGGCACGTCAGATGGGAATTTCGTATTCACAATTGAATGAGGTGCTGAACGGTAAGCGCCCGGTTAATACGGAACTTGCTTTGCTTTTTGAAGCAGCTTTGGGGCTTGATCCTGAAATGTTGCTCAATATGCAGACGCGATATAATATGCAGGTGGCGCGTGCCGATCAGCGCACGCAAGATCGCTGGAATGAAGTACGTAAGTTGTGTGCATCGTTCCTTTGATGCACACAACTGTATTATCTGTTATCAGAAGATTTATTCCACATACAGTACCAACCCTTTCAGGTATTCTCCTTCGGGGTGGTAAATACTTACCGGATGGTCAGCCGGTTGCGTCAGTTGGTGCAGAATACGCACACTGCGACCTGACATTGCGGCAGCCGTAAAGACCGCCGTGCGGAAGTTTTCTTTGCTGACAGCTTGTGAGCAGGAGAAGGTGAATAGAATGCCGCCCGGTTTGATCTTTTCGAAAGCTTTCACATTCAGCTTGCGGTAACCTTGCAGCGCATTGCGCAGGGCATCGCGATGTTTGGCAAATGCGGGTGGATCCAGAACTATCAGGTCGTACTGGTCGCCCATACGATCCAGGTATTTGAAAGCATCTTCGGCAAAAGCGGCATGGCGGGTGTCACCGGGGAAATTCAGTTCTACATTCTTGTTCGTGAGGTCAATAGCCTTGGCGGAACTGTCTACAGAATGTACCAGTTCGGCATTACCACGCATACCATAAACAGAGAAGCCACCGGTATAACAGAACATATTCAGCACAGAACGTCCGTTAGCATAGCGTTCCAGCAGTGCGCGGTTCTCGCGTTGATCCACGAAGAAGCCCGTCTTTTGTCCTTTCAGCCAGTCGATATGGAATTTTAAGCCATATTCCATTGCCACATTATCTGTGCTACCACCTTTCAGGAAGCCATTCTCAGGGTAGAGGTCGGCTTTGAAGGGGAGAGTCGTTTCTGATTTATAATAGATATTCTCTATTTTATCACCCATCACTTCACTCAGGGCATTGGCTATTTCCATGCGGTCGAGGTGCATACCGGCAGAGTGTGCTTGCATTACGGCCGTGCGGGCATAAATATCAATGATCAAGCCGGGAAGGTTATCTCCCTCGCCATGTACCAGTCTGTAAGTGTTGTTAGTCGGATTTTCAGCAATACCAATGCTGCGACGCATCTCATAGGCAATACTGAGTTTGCGTTTCCAAAAATCAGAATCAATAGCTTCATCCTGATGAAAAGAAAGCACGCGCACGGCGATGCTGCCTATTTGGAAATGTCCCTTGGCTATGAATTCCTTCTTGGAAGTGTAGATTTCAACTACTTCACCTTCTTCGGGTTCACCGTCGAAATGAGCGATGGCACCTGAAAATACCCAGGGATGGAAACGTTTTAATGACTCTTCTTTGCCGGATTTGAGATATACTTTGTACATGCGATTAGTGATTAGCGATTATGGGTTAGTGATTAATGATTCTTGGTTGGTAAGCGGTTCATCCGGTTCCAATTCATAGTCACCGGTAACTTTTAATTCCTGTAATCGGTTGTATATGTTGAGGCATGCCCATGCATCGGTGGCTGCATACTGCTTTTGAGGTTCGGTCAGATGCTCAGCTTCCCAGTTGGAGAGACGTTGTGATTTGGATATTTTCTCACCGAACAGGATACCATAGATTTTTTGCAGACTCTTGTCCTGTATGCCGAACATACGGACATATTCTTGCAACTCGATGCAGGAATGTTGTTCAAAAGGAGCGCGCTTGTGCAGCATCATAAAGTCGTCACGCAACGAAAGGCCGACTTTGGTAACTGACGGACTTTCCAGCAATGAAATAATCGGAAGCGTCAGGCCGGTAAGGTTCAGGCGGAAAAGGAAGCAGTCTTCTTCAGAGGATACTTGCAATAAGGCTACCTTATGTGATTGCCCTTTGGTGAATGACGGGCGGGTTTCGCTGTCAATTCCCAACAGAGAATACTTCTTAAGGTAAGTCACTGCTTTTTCCGCTTCCCAGGGGGTTTGTACAAGATGTATTCGTCCCGGAAAGAGTACTTTGGGCATCTCTTTGATATCTTCCTTTTTAATCGTTTTTTTAATAACCATAATTTAAGTCTTTAGTCGTGATGGTGATGTCCATGACAGTGGCAATCATCATCATCGCAGTCATCTTCTTCCGGTTCGTCTTCTTCAGACTGGCGGTATTTTACGTCGTGCAATGCGCGAAGTGTGTTTACAAGGGTTTGCCCCCAGTATTCTTTGAACTGTTCCTGACAGATAGCCAGGGAGTCGTTCATTGTTTCGTTCAATCCCAACTGGAAGACGAAAATGAAATCTTTGATGGCCTGGTAAATATCTGCCAGGTCTTCGGAAATATTCTTCTTGATGGGCTGGTCGCTATAAACCATATCTTGTATGAACACGTCCAGATAGTCATCTTTTTCAGCAAGAATCCCAGCAAGGTTGATGCGGAGCACTTCATACGTTTCTTCCGTTACGTAGCTTTCAGGAGCGTCGTCGCCTATTATTTCTGTTTCGGGCAACATGGCCGCCTTGAGGTAGAGCAACGGAAGTATCTTTAATGAGGTATCGACAAATGTGTCACGTTTCATCGTTTCCGCCTGCTCCAGGAATTTGCAGAATTCAGCAGCTACGGTGACGAATTCCACTACATTACGGTCGAATATCACTTGGCTTTCTTTTTTCATATATACTCGGTTTGAAACGCAAAGATAGTGTAAACCGAGTGCAGTAGCAAATTTATTTGCATTTTACTGAAATGCCGTTTCATTTATTATTACGTGATATTCCGTTCCCCGGTTTCTTCTCCGGCTACTGATTCCAAGTTTGCGAAGTGCACGCCCGAAGTACGCGACTTTGCTGATGGCTAATCGGTCTTTGGTCTTTTTCTGGAGAAAAGAAAGTATTTCCATCGGTGTCATCCACGTTCCTTCGTCTTCTGTTTGTGCCGCCTGGAAGTGGCATAGGAAGAGTTGTTCCAATGGAGTAGGTTGTTCAAACTCTTGATTGCTCTGCTTCAGAATGGCTTCGTCGGTGTCGTCCAGCCAGTAGCGTTCACCTTGCGAAATGGCAGTCATGGCCTGGGCATAGAGTTGGCGGTAGTTGATGGTGACGTTGGTGTTGATGGGACCGGTTACTTCGATACAGATGAAGCGGCGACTGCCGCTGGGATCGGTCAGCAAGTCTTTTTGATTGCTGGTGCCTATGAAGGAGGCGTAGCGGCGTATTTCCTGAATGGCGGTTCCATAAGGTTTCCGCAGGTTGGCTACGGGTTTTTGCAACAGGTGTTTCAGGAAACCTTGCTGGCTGACGCTGATCTGGTCGAACTCGTCGATGTTGATCAGAAAGAAACGTCCCAGGCTTCGTTCGGCATCCTGTTTGCTTTTGAAGTCGATGCTGTCTGTGTAGCCGAAACGCAGTTCCGGTGGTAAAAGAATGCGGCAAAACGTGGATTTTCGATACCCTTGGGCGCCTACCAGTAGGGGCGATGTACTGTTGCCATGCTGCCGGTCAAGTCCACGCCAATGAGCCGTCATACTGAGGAACCAACGGTAGAATAATTCCCGCCAATGCGGATTTTCGCAGGGAACGAGGTCGGCCAGGGCACGGATGCGGTCTTTTCCATCCCAGCGCCCGGTGTCGTTGAGGTATTCTTCTACCGGATTATGGAGGGGGATATAGTCGGAAGTAAGGTAGCGTGCTATGTCGCGGTCCCATACCCGGATACCTTCTTTTAGGGCATTGAGCGCTATGCTGCTTCGTATCCGTTGGTCGGCGGGGCGGAATTGGAAGTGTATGGAGTCGCGCTGGCGGTATTCCAGCTCGCCCAACACGGTGTTGTAGCGGAATTCGTAGCGGCGGTTCATGAACTCTTCCAGGCGGAAGGCTGTGTCCTGTTCGGCGGTCATGCTGTTGCGGGTGCCGAAACCTTTACATTCACGGTAAATATTATGTATGGCGGCACGTATTACGGGCTCGTCCGCTTCGCGATAATAATGCATCAGGGTTTGCCGGACTACCTCTTCCTCGGGGATGCCTGCTTTGTAACAGTGCTCGGCAAGTCGTGTCAGCAACGGGCGTAGGTCGTCACCCCGCTTCCAGTTTGTCAGTCCGTCGAATGAACGGTTTAGTGCCGCTTCAAAGAGCATGGAAAAGGTGTCCGATGAACTATAACCGGGCTGCATACGCAATAGGGGATTGGTTTCCGCTTGCTTTTGTTCTTTGAAGGTGGTTTCGCCGGGTATGGCAAAGGGCTGTTCCAGGCAGAAGGTGGTGGCGGCAGGGTTGTAGTAAGGTTGCTCGTCCAGCGTCATGCGGCAACTTTGGTTGAGCGACGGTTCCTTCAGGGTGATGGAGTAGGGCAACAGAGGTTGGTAACAGTTCACTGCGAGGCGGTAGGCGTGGGCATGAAACAGGGCCATTTCACTTTCGCGCTTGGGCAGTGAGCCGTCGGGCAGGGCGAAGAGTACCCATATTTTGACGCTACGTCCGCTGCTTCCGCAGAAGGCGGCAAAAGTCTGGGGTAATAGGGAGACTTGCTGTTTTATTTGTTCCACTTCGGTGCTACCTGTCAGGTGGTTGATTTCAATCTGCACCAGTCCGTTGTAAATCTTCACCCGATGTTCTCCGTCTTTGGTGCGGGCATATTCCACGGCGGGGTAGATGCGAGGCAACTTGTCTATGTTCTGGTAGTGATTATTGGTTCCTTGCAGTATGGGGATGAGATGGCGCAGGGCTGATACATGCGCTGCTTTGTTCTCTTTCTTTATTTTTGCTATCAAGTTTTCAGCTTCAAGGGTACTGAAAGATTCTTTACCGGTTTCACGGTCGGTGCGTATAAGGGTTAGTTTCATCGTGGTTATTTTTAGTTACTGTTTTCAAAAGACGGCGCAAGTTACGGCAAAAAGCCGGGGACACAAAGTCTTTCTTTATTTTTTATGTCTCTTACAAAAATACGGTTTCTTTTTTATCTGCAAACTACTTCTCTCCATTTATATTCTTCCATCTTCATCCTTCGCTTCATTCATTAAATACAAGGATGCAGAAGTACAGAAAAATAGATGAGTATAAACGCAGAAAACTTAGTTTCTTTGTATACAAACCTGTAGTATTAAATATTCTCTAGCTCTTTCTTTATTAAAACATCACCCTTTCCTTGCTTTTGCATTGCTTTTTCTTTATCTTTGCATTTGATATTTTGGCTTGTCCACAGCTGTGAATCGCGTGCTTCACAATCGTGAAGCAGCAACACCACAGTTGTGAAGCACAAGATTCACAGCTGTGGGCAAGCCAAAAACATTGCTTGCCAATGAAAGAAACATAGGCAGTTAGCGAAAGAAACATAAGAGATTAACATAAGCAATCCCTGCTCTGAATATCACTGAAAGCGGGGAATGCAATAACAAAAGAACAATGGCGATATTATTTGATTGGTACGAGAATCCAAAAAACAAAGAGCGTCAGAACGAAGAACTGACCCTGCATCCGCGCATCCGGCTGAACGGCTCCACGGACACTGCCGCGTTGCGAAGGTTCATACAGGAATATTGTTCGCTGACCGAAACGGATGTTTCGGCCGTGCTCGATGCTCTGTCGCACTTCATGGGACGGGAATTGGGTGAAGGACGCCAGGTGCACCTGGATGGCATCGGCTATTTTCGCCCTACGCTGACCTGCACTGAACCGGTGAAGGTGGATACCAAACGGAAAAGCACCAAGGTAAAGCTGAAAAGCATCACCTTTCGTCCCGACATGGCACTGCGAAGCGAGGTAGGCAACATTAAAGTCCTGCCACTGAAACAACGGAATGTGTTGCAAAAGCCACTGACTCCGGAAGAAATTGACAAACGGCTGGAGAAATTCTTCACTACGCACGACTTTATGACGAAAGGCGACTTCTATTCTCTCACCGGAATGACGAGAACTACAGCCACCCGGCATATTAGGCGTCTTTGTGATGAAGGAAAACTGGAAAATAAAGGGTTGCAGAAACAACCGATTTATGTGCAGAAAAAGGCGTAATAGGAAGATTATTAGCGGAATATGCGTGTTTGTATGGAGTGTAGGCAAATTGCTTGCACTTTATTTATATTTGCTGCCACCACCGCTGTGTTGCCGATGAATAGGGAGATGCGAAGCATGAGTGCAAGCGTGCAAGTAAAAGTGCATATAAACTTTTTGTACGATGCACCTGGCTGATGCCTCTCTCCATTCAGAGAATCTTTAGAAGACTAAGGTTATAAAGAGAGCAATATTTTTATTACTTTTGCACCAATCTATCATTCATTTACTAAGGAATTCTATTTCATGGCTAAGAAAAATTCTACAAAAGATACAGAACAATCCCTTTCCCTGTTTGGTAAAATAAGGGCGATCTTCAAAAATGAAACCATTCACTTTGTTATTGGCTTGGTACTGGTCATTTTCTCTGTGTACTTGCTACTGGCCTTTTCTTCGTTTTTCTTTACGGGAGCGGCGGATCAAAGTATCATTGATTCGGGTAATGCACAGGAATTGGCTTCTACCAATAATGGGGTGAAGAATTATGCCGGTTCGCGCGGCGCTCAATTGGCAAGTTATCTGATAAATGACTGCTTCGGTATTTCCTCTTTCTTCATCCTTGTATTCCTTGCAGTGGCGGGGTTGAAATTGATGCGTGTACGGGTGGTTCGCCTCTGGAAGTGGTTTATCGGTTGTTCGTTGTTGTTGGTTTGGTTCTCTGTCTTCTTCGGCTTTGCCTTTGTGGAGCAGTATAAAGACTCTTTCCTGTATCTGGGCGGTATGCACGGATATAATGTCAGCAACTGGTTGGTATCGCAGGTAGGTGTTCCGGGCGTTTGGATGATTCTGTTGGTGACTGCTATCTGCTTCCTTATCTACCTCAGCGCACGTACAGTTATCTGGTTGCGCAGATTGTTCAGCCTTAGCTTCCTGAAGCGCAAACAGAAAGAGGAAGAAGAGAAAGGAGAAACACCGGAAGAATTTACAGACTCCTGGACGGCAAAAGGCAAGAAAAAGCCGGTTTCTGTTCCTGATGTGGCAGATATAAAAGAAGAAGAGGCTCCCGTTGAAATTCCCGAACCTATAAAAGAACCGGAAAATGAAATTACATTGGATTTGGGTGGCGTTACGGAAACACAGCCTGCCAAGGTATCGGGTGAAGAAGTGTCTATGACTATTGAAACGCCTGTTCCTGACCCTGTACCTCCTTTCCATGAAAAAGCGGCGGAACCCGTATTCGAAATAGAAGCTACTGAAAATGATGACGAATATAAAGGTCCGGAAAAGGAACCCTATAATCCCCGTCTAGATCTGGAAAACTATCGTTATCCTACTGTCGACCTGATGAAGCATTATGATAATGCCGAGCCTACTATCGACATGGCGGAGCAGAATGCCAATAAAGATAAGATTATAAATACACTGCGCAGTTTCGGTATTGAAATCAGTACGATAAAGGCGACGGTGGGACCTACGGTGACGCTGTATGAAATTACTCCCGAGCAAGGGGTTCGTATTTCCAAGATTCGTGGTTTGGAAGATGATATCGCTCTCAGCCTTTCGGCATTGGGTATTCGTATCATTGCGCCGATTCCGGGAAAAGGAACAATCGGTATTGAAGTACCGAACTCCAATCCGAAGATTGTTTCCGGACAGAGTATCATCGGTAGTAAGAAGTTCCAGGAGTCTACTTATGACTTGCCGGTAGCTTTGGGCAAGACGATTACCAATGAGGTTTTCATGGTTGATTTGTGCAAGATGCCGCATATGCTGGTGGCCGGTGCCACCGGCCAGGGTAAATCTGTCGGACTGAATGCCATCATCACTTCTTTGCTTTATAAGAAGCATCCGGCTGAACTGAAGTTTGTGCTGGTAGACCCTAAGAAAGTTGAATTCAGTATCTATTCGGTGATTGAACATCACTTCCTTGCCAAACTGCCCGATGGGGAAGATGCTATCATTACGGATGTAACCAAGGTAGTGCAGACGCTGAATTCTATCTGTGTGGAAATGGATACCCGTTACGACTTATTGAAAGCCGCGCATGTGCGCAATATTAAGGAGTATAATGAGAAGTTTATTAATCGTCAGCTGAATCCTGAAAAGGGACATAAGTTTATGCCTTACATTGTGGTGGTGATTGACGAGTTCGGTGACTTGATTATGACGGCGGGCAAAGAGGTAGAGCTGCCTATTGCCCGTATCGCTCAGTTGGCGCGTGCGGTGGGTATCCACATGATTATCGCTACGCAGCGTCCGACAACGAATATCATTACAGGTACGATCAAGGCGAACTTCCCGGCACGTATTGCGTTCCGTGTATCTGCTATGATGGACTCCCGTACGATTCTTGACCGTCCGGGGGCAAACCGCCTGATTGGTAAGGGAGATATGCTCTTCCTGCAAGGTGCTGATCCGGTACGTGTGCAGTGTGCCTTTATCGATACGCCGGAAGTGGAGGAAATCACGAAGTTTATTGCCCGTCAGCAAGGATATCCTACTCCTTTCTTCCTGCCCGAGTATGTGAGTGAAGACAGCGGTAGCGAAGTAGGGGATATTGATATGGGGCGTCTTGACCCGTTGTTTGAAGACGCTGCCCGGTTGGTGGTTATTCATCAGCAAGGTTCCACGTCGTTAATTCAACGTAAGTTTGCTATCGGTTATAATCGTGCCGGCCGTATCATGGATCAACTTGAAAAGGCTGGAATCGTCGGTCCTACGCAGGGAAGCAAAGCGCGTGACGTACTTTGCATCGATGATAATGATCTTGAAATGCGTTTGAACAATTTGCAGTAATCAATCGTTTATTAATCAAATGAGGAAATACATTTTTAGTGTTTTAATAGCTTTACTGTCATTGCCTGTGATTGCTCAACAACAGCAGTCGCAGGCTAAAGCTGTTCTTGATAAGACAGCCGAAGCATTTCGTAAGGCAGGCGGAGTGAAGGCTGATTTCATTATTAAATCTGTGACTAACGGTTTGGTGGAAGGGTCGGAAAGCGGTACGATTCAGTTGAAAGGAGAGAAGTTCGTATTGAAGGCGTCCGAAGTGATAACCTGGTTTGATGGGAAAACGCAATGGAGCTATGTAGTCAGGAATGATGAAGTGAACGTCAGCAATCCGACACAGGAAGAACTGCAACAGATTAATCCGTATACATTCCTGTATATGTATCAGAAAGGATTTTCCTATAAACTGGGAACAGTAAAGACTTACGGGGGAAAGGCTGTCTGGGAAGTAATTCTCACAGCGAAGGATAAGAAACAGGATTTGGAGCGTATCACTCTTTATGTGACGAAGAATACGTATGAGCCTCTATATATTCTGCTTCAGCAGCGTGATCAGCAGACGCGTAATGAGATTACCGTGACAGGTTATCAGACCCGGCTGAATTATGCGGATAGTATTTTTTCTTTTGATAAAAAACAATATCCGAATGCAGAGATTATTGATTTGAGATAAAATGTTTTTGAATAACAAAACGATAAAGGTATAATTAAAATGGCAGAAATAGAAAAAGTTAAGTGCCTGATTATTGGTTCAGGACCTGCCGGATATACGGCAGCGATTTATGCGGGACGTGCAAACTTGTGTCCGGTGCTTTATGAAGGATTGCAGCCCGGCGGTCAGTTGACGACAACTACGGATGTTGAAAACTTCCCCGGTTATCCGGAAGGTATCAGCGGACCGCAGTTGATGGAAGATTTGCGTGCACAGGCGAGCCGCTTTGGGACAGATGTACGTTTCGGTATTGCTACTGCAGCGGATTTGAGCAAGGCTCCTTATAAAATAACGATTGACGGAGAAAAAGAAATCGAAGCGGAGACGTTGATTATCTCTACCGGGGCAACAGCTAAGTATTTGGGCCTGGAAGACGAAAAGAAATATGCGGGAATGGGTGTCAGCGCTTGTGCTACCTGCGATGGTTTCTTCTATCGTAAGAAAGTGGTTGCCGTAGTCGGTGGCGGTGATACGGCTTGTGAAGAAGCGGTTTATCTTGCCGGACTTGCATCGAAAGTATATCTGATTGTCCGTAAGCCTTTCCTGCGTGCATCGAAGATTATGCAGGAGCGCGTGATGAATCACGAGAAGATTGAAGTTCTTTTTGAACACAATGCTGTCGGTTTGTACGGTGACAATGGAGTGGAAGGTGTAAACCTTGTGAAACGTTGGGGTGAACCGGATGAGGAACGTTACAGCCTGCCTATCGACGGTTTCTTTCTGGCTATCGGTCATCAACCGAATTCTGATATATTCAAGGATTATCTGGATACGGATGAAGTGGGTTATATCATTACAGATGGTGCCAGTCCGCGTACGAAAGTTCCCGGAGTGTTTGCTGCCGGAGATGTGGCCGACCCTCATTACCGTCAGGCTATTACAGCGGCGGGAAGCGGATGTAAGGCTGCTATTGAGGCAGAACGTTACCTTTCTGCAAAAGGACTTATCTGATAAATATAATGTTCAGTATAAAACCGAAGGATAGTAATCACACAATTCCGGTGTGGTAACTCTTAAAATAAAAACGGTGGACATCGGTTAGAAACTAGTGTCCACCGTTCTTTTTATATTGGGTTTACTCTAAGATGATTTACACTTGGTTAATACGCTTCAATCTCGTCCAGCCATAATTCGGCAGGAATCACTTCCGGACCATTGATAAAGATAAAAGAAGAAGAGAAATACTTTCCTTCATGATCCTAAAATGTGTGTTAAGTTATAAATAGATTTGACACGACAAATTTGTAATTTCTGTTTGTACAAAATTATTTGTGCCTATTGCTTTATGCGTATAAAAGAATGAATCTTGTTTCTCTTTCTTATACAAGTTGTTTAAAGAACAGACCTTGTGTTTATAATAAAAAGTGAGAACGTTTATTATAAACGGGTCTTAAGTTTATTATAAATGATTATTGGCTGAACTCTTGAAAAATGGGTGAAGAATTTAAACAAAATGGGGCGAAATCCTTGCAGACTTCACCCCATTGTTAGTTCTTACAGTACACTTGCGTGTATGCAATCTGATGATTTATGTCTTTATTTTTGTATGTTTCATACCTGTTGTTTCTGATTTGTTTCTGCAAATATACAAAATAAAAAAGGAAAAGTCAAGAGCTGGCTGTGATAAAACAGTTTCCGGT
>ERZ773114.3491-NODE-3491-length-12842-cov-3.213967_pt1 | contig 12842 bp, 10 predicted proteins | sample MGYA00580564_ERZ773114 | MGnify/ENA primary metagenome ERZ773114 (study PRJEB29015, sample SAMEA2737836) | human gut metagenome | biome: human gut; feature: human-associated habitat; material: faeces | place: China | collected 2012 ...
AAAAGAGCTGCTGGACTGACTGAAATCAGAAAAAGAAAGCAAGCCGGAATAGAAAGCAAGCCGGAATAGAAAGCAAGCCGGAATAGAAAGTAAGAAAAGACCCGGGTGGCAGGGCAGGAAAAGATCTGAAGATCATAAAAATGATTTTCAGATCTTTTTTTTATACCCGGACACACAGAAAAAGCTGCCAGTGCCAGGAAATTCTGCATTTACACCAATGTGCAGACTGTATGGATGCAATATGTGTAGTATTTGTGTCTTTAAAAGTAATTTAAAGTTGATTTAAGGTACGACCGATAAAATGCAGGATGTAAGGAGGAAAGAACAATGGCAGAAAATACAGAAAAGAAAAAAGCTCTAGAAGCAGCAATGAGCCAAATTGAAAAACAAGTCGGAAAAGGTTCAGTAATGAAACTTGGAGAATTTAAAGCTATGGAAATAGAAGCAATACCAACAGGAGCTTTAAGTTTAGATATAGCATTAGGAATTGGAGGAGTACCAAGAGGAAGAATTATTGAAGTATTTGGACCAGAATCATCAGGAAAAACAACATTAGCATTACATATTATAGCAGAAGCACAAAAAATGGGAGGAGAAGCAGCATTTATAGATGCAGAACATGCTTTAGATCCAGTATATGCAAGAAAATTAGGAGTAGATATAGATAATTTAATAGTATCACAACCAGATACAGGAGAACAAGCATTAGAAATAACAGAAGCATTAGTAAGAAGTGGTGCATTAGATGTAGTTGTAGTAGACTCTGTTGCGGCATTAGTACCAAAGGCTGAAATAGATGGTGAAATGGGAGATTCACATATGGGGCTTCAAGCAAGATTAATGTCACAAGCATTAAGAAAATTAGCAGGAGCAATAAATAAATCAAAAACAGTACTTATATTTATTAACCAATTAAGAGAAAAAATAGGAGTAATGTTTGGAAATCCAGAAACAACAACAGGTGGTAGAGCGCTTAAGTTCTATGCATCAGTCAGACTTGATGTAAGAAGAGTTGAAACATTGAAGGCTGGTGGAGAAATGGTTGGTAATAGAGCCAGAGTTAAAGTGGTTAAGAATAAGATTGCACCTCCTTTTAAAGAAGCAGAATTCGATATTATGTTTGGTAAGGGAATCTCAAAAGAAGGTGATATTTTAGATTTAGCTGCTAAGAGTGGAATTGTTATAATGAGTGGTTCATGGTATGCATATAATGGCGAAAAGATTGGTCAGGGACGTGAAAATGCAAAAACGTATCTGCGTGAAAATCCGGAATTCTGTAAGATGATCGAGGAAATGGTGCGTGAACATTATTTTGCACAGGAGGATGAGACCCCGGAAGGCGAAGAAGAGACTCCGGTATCTGCAGATGCGGAAAGCAAGAATGAATAAGATATGGTTACAGTGACAGAGTGTACGACTCTGGGAAAGGGCAGGCTTCGTTTCCATCTGGATAATGGAACGGAGCTTGTTCTTTACCGGGGAGAGGCAAAACAGTTTCGGATGCGGGAAGGAAGCACACTTTCGGATGAAGAGGAGCATCAGCTGATTTATGAAGTGGTGGGAAAGCGTGCAAAGAGAAGAACCATGCATCTGCTGGAACAGATGGACCGTACAGAGCAGCAGCTGCGGGAGAAACTGAAACAGGGCGGATATCCGCAGGCGTGTATTGATCTTGCACTTGAATATGTGAAATCTTTTCATTATGTCGATGATTATCGCTATGCATGTACCTATATCAATTATCGTCAGGATCGTATGAGCCGCTATCAGCTGAAAGTAAAACTGTATGGAAAGGGAGTTCCCGGAGAATTGGTCGACCGTGCCCTTGAGGAATGTTATGAGGGGGACGAACAGGACCAGATTATCCGGCTGCTGGAAAAGAAAAAGTTTGATGCACAAAATTCCGACCAAAAAGAATTTACACGTGTTTACCAATATCTGATGCGCAGGGGCTTTCGGAGCAATGATGTGCTGCGTGCTATGAAAAGTAAACAATGAAAGCACGTATTGCTTGACATATTTAAGCAAAAAGGATAAAATTATAATGTTGTAGAAGTATGACATGGAAGACTAATATTTCTTTTTGTTATATGTACAATGAAAACTTAATAAAGGAGGTGCTCCTGTGCCACAAGTAATTATTGCTGTTGTTATCACACTTATAATTACTGCGGTTGCTGTATGGTTTATCTCGACTGAATATCACAAGAAGGTAGCAAATACCAAGATTGGAAATGCAGAAGAGCAGGCCAGAGGCATCATCGACGAGGCTGTGAAAAATGCCGAAGACAAGAAGCGCGAAGCTATGCTTGAGATCAAAGAAGAAACCATTCGTTCCAAGAATGAGATTGACAAGGAGATCAAAGAGCGTAGAAATGAAATTCAGCGTAACGAGCGTCGTATTGTGCAGAAGGAAGAAAATCTGGACAAGAAACTCGAAGCGATTGAAAAGCGTGAGGCAAGTTTCCGTGCCAAAGAAGAAGATTTGAAGAAGCAGAAAGTTGAGATAGCAAAGCTCAACGAACAGCGCGTACAGGAACTGGAAAGAATTTCAGGATTAACCTCTGAACAGGCAAAAGAATACCTCTTAAAGACCGTGGAAGAAGATGTGAAGATTGACACTGCGAAGATGATCAAGGAAATGGAAGCGCAGGCGAAGGAAGAAGTCAACAAGAAGGCAAAGGACTATGTAGTTACTGCAATTCAGAAATGTGCTGCGGATCACGTTGCTGAAACCACAATCTCTGTTGTACAGCTTCCGAATGATGAGATGAAAGGCCGTATCATCGGTAGAGAAGGACGAAATATTCGTACACTTGAAACGATGACAGGAGTAGATCTGATCATTGATGATACGCCGGAAGCAGTTATCCTTTCCAGCTTTGATCCGATTCGAAGAGAAGTTGCGAGAATTGCACTTGAAAAGTTGATCGTGGATGGACGAATTCATCCGGCACGTATCGAGGAAATGGTTGAAAAAGCGCAAAAAGAAGTAGAGACAATGATTCGTGAAGAAGGCGAGGCTGCTGTATTAGAAGTCGGCATCCACGGCATTCATCCGGAGCTTGTCCGGCTTTTAGGCAAAATGAAGTATCGTACCAGTTATGGACAGAATGCATTGAAGCATTCGATTGAGGTCGCACAGCTGACAGGTTTGCTTGCCGCAGAAATCGGTGAGGATGTCCGTATGGCGAAGCGTGCGGGATTATTACATGATATTGGTAAGGCTGTAGATCATGATATGGAAGGTTCTCATATCCAGCTGGGTGTGGAACTGTGTAGAAAGTACAAGGAATCACCTCTTGTCATCAATGCAGTGGAAGCACATCACGGTGATGTGGAGCCGGAGAGTCTGATTGCATGTCTGGTGCAGGCAGCCGATACCATCAGCGCTGCACGTCCGGGTGCGAGAAAAGAAACTTTGGAAACATACTCAAACCGCTTACAGCAGCTTGAGGATATTACAAATAGCTATAAGGGTGTAGAAAAATCTTTTGCAGTTCAGGCAGGTAGAGAGGTTCGTATCTTAGTTGTTCCTGAGCAGATCAGCGATGCGGATATGGTTCTTTTAGCCAGAGATATTTCAAAACAGATTGAGACTGAGTTGGAATATCCGGGTCAGATCAAGGTAAATGTGATCAGGGAATCGCGTGTTGTTGACTACGCTAAGTAATTGTGAAAATGAACTTAAAAAGGCTTAAGACCGCGGAAAGCGGGATTAAGCCTTTTTTATATCATAATGTGTTGTAAAATAAATACATTGGGATTTCACGGAACGTATAGAATAAAAAGGAGGGACCAGTACAGCACGGCTGCACTGGCCAGATTATGAAAAAAATGATCGAAAGGTTTTGGTTCCTTTTGATGATTTCACTATACCGGAAAAGTGTGAAATGGATATGTTACAAATTTGAAGAAACTGTGAACGATGAAAAATATCCGGGGATGATGTCCGGACAGGAAAGAGAGGTTTGAAATATGGTAGAGCATGTAAAACGATTGAAGAGAGAACTGGTATACAAGGGAGCAATTCTGGATATCTACAAAGATACGATGGAACTTCCGGATGGAAACAAAGCAGAGTGGGATTTTGTATCCCATCGTATGGGCGCAGCCGCCATTCTTCCGGTTATGAAGGATGGAAGAATGATTGAAATAGGGGAGACAGAAGATATTTTTCACGATCCGAAAGAAGCCTATACGAAGAGTCTGCTCGTATAACAAAATAAATGTATGATAGTATAGTCGGGATTTCATATAATAATTGCCGAAACAATGTGAGTATGGTAACATATATAGGCAAAAGAAAAGCTTTGAAAGAGAAATTTTCTATTTTTAAGAAACAGGAGAAATAAAGAGTGGCAATTGATCAGAGTAGAATTCGTAATTTTTGTATTATCGCACATATCGATCACGGCAAATCAACGCTGGCGGATCGTATCATAGAGAGTACCGGAACACTCACAAGCCGTGAGATGCAGGCACAGGTGCTCGACAATATGGATTTGGAAAGAGAGCGTGGAATCACGATCAAATCGCAGGCAGTCCGTATTATTTATAAGGCAAAAGATGGGGAAGAGTATATTTTTAACCTCATTGACACACCGGGACACGTGGATTTTAACTATGAGGTATCCAGAAGTCTGGCGGCGTGTGACGGAGCAATTTTAGTTGTGGATGCAGCACAGGGCGTGGAGGCGCAGACACTTGCTAACGTGTATCTGGCGTTAGACCATGATCTGGATGTTATGCCGGTCATCAATAAGATTGACCTTCCGAGCGCACAGCCGGATGAAGTGATTCAGGAGATTGAGGATGTGATCGGAATTGAAGCGCATGATGCACCGCGGATCTCTGCAAAAACCGGACTGAATATCGATCAGGTGTTAGAGCAGATCGTGGAGAAAATCCCGGCACCGACCGGTGATCCGGATGCACCGTTAAAAGCACTGATTTTTGATGCGCTTTATGATTCCTACAAGGGCGTGATCGTGTTCTGCCGTGTGAAGGAAGGAACGGTAAAAGTAGGGGATAAGATCAAAATGATGGCAACCGGAGCTATGGACGAAGTGACTGAGGTTGGATACTTTGGTGCAGGTCAGTTTATTCCGTGTGATGAGCTGTCTGCAGGTATGGTAGGTTATATCTGTGCGAGCATTAAGAACGTGCGGGATACCCGCGTGGGCGATACAGTAACGAATGCAGACCGCCCATGTGCAGAGGCACTTCCGGGATACAAAAAGGTCAATCCGATGGTTTATTGTGGTCTTTACCCGGCGGACAGTGCAAAGTATCCGGATCTGAGAGATGCACTGGAAAAATTACAGATCAACGATGCCTCTTTGTATTTTGAGCCTGAGACATCCCTTGCTTTGGGCTTTGGATTCCGCTGCGGTTTCCTTGGACTGCTTCATTTAGAGATCATCCAGGAACGTCTGGAGAGGGAATTTAACCTTGATCTTGTGACAACGGCTCCGGGCGTTGTATACAAGGTGCATAAGACAAACGGCGAAGTCATTGACCTGACAAATCCGTCAAACTTGCCGGATCCGTCCGAAATTGATTACATGGAAGAGCCGATTGTTTCCGCGGAAATCATGGTGACAAAAGACTATGTCGGTGCAATCATGACGTTATGTCAGGAGCGGCGCGGTGTCTATATCAGCATGGAATATCTGGAGGAAACACGTGCACTCATCAAATACGATCTTCCGTTGAACGAGATCATTTACGATTTCTTTGACGCATTAAAATCACGTTCGAGAGGATATGCGTCTTTTGACTATGAGATGAAAGGATATGAGCCGTCTGAGCTTGTAAAACTCGATATTCTCATCAATAAGGAGCAGGTCGATGCACTTTCCTTTATCGTGTTCAAAGACAGTGCTTACGAGCGTGGAAGAAAAATGTGTGAGCGTCTGAAAGAGGAGATCCCAAGACACTTATTTGAGATCCCAATCCAGGCGGCAGTCGGTGGCAAAGTCATTGCGCGAGAGACGGTAAAAGCAATGCGTAAAGACGTACTTGCCAAGTGTTATGGTGGTGATATCTCTCGTAAGAAGAAACTTCTGGAGAAACAGAAGGAAGGTAAGAAACGTATGCGTCAGGTTGGTAACGTGGAGATTCCACAGGAAGCCTTCATGAGCGTATTAAAGTTAGACGAGGATTAAGATTTTGGAGTTATATATTCATATTCCATTTTGTGTGAAAAAATGTGATTACTGCGATTTCCTTTCTTTTGCGGCAGACGAGCAGACGCAGAAGAGTTACGTGGCGGCACTGCAGAAGGAACTTGCTTTTTACGGAGTAAAGTATAAAGACCGCAGGATCACGACGATTTTTATCGGCGGCGGTACCCCTTCCTGGCTGAAGGAAGACTATATGCAGGCAATCATGGAGACGGTATATCACTATTTTTCGGTGGAACAGGATGCAGAAATCACGATCGAGTGCAATCCGGGTACAATCACGGAGCATAAATTTGAAGTTTATCGCAGAATCGAAATCAACCGTCTGAGTATCGGATTACAGTCGGTGCACAATGAGGAGCTTAAGATTCTTGGAAGGATCCATACGTTTGAGCAGTTTCTAAAGACCTATGATATGGCGCGGAAGCATGGATTTACGAATATTAACATTGATCTTATGAGTTCTCTGCCGGGACAGACACCGGATATTTTCTGTGATTCGCTGCATCGTGTATTGCAATTAAAACCGGAGCATATTTCGGCATATTCGCTGATCATAGAAAAAGGTACACCTTTTTATGATCTTTATAAATTTGATGCAGTCAGGCAGGAGGCGGGCATGCAGACGGAATCCCTTCCAACGGAGGAGGAGGAGTACCAGACCACGAAGATGACACAGCACATTTTAAAAGAGGCTGGTTATCACTGGTATGAGGTTTCCAATTTTGCAAAGCCGGGATATGAGTGCAGACACAATATCGGTTACTGGAAACGTGTTGATTATCTCGGTGTGGGACTTGGTGCATCTTCCCTGATCGACAATGTACGGTATTCCAATACGAGGGATCTGTACACGTATCTGTCAGAATGTGAAAATATTCACGATTGTTATATGCAGTATCCGTTAACAGAGGGTGTGACAGGCAGTGCAGTTTATTCTGCTGACGGCGCGCACCTGCTGGTTCCGGCAGTAAACCTGCATGCGGCAGCAGAGCAGACTACAAGGAATGAGCAGATGGAGGAATTTATGTTTTTGGGTCTCCGCATGAGGGACGGCTTTTACCGGGATGAGTTTACGCAGGCATTTGGCATTCCGATCGAGGCAGTCTACGGAGACGCATTGAATCATTTGCAGCAGGAAGAACTGCTCTTAAAACGTGAGGGCAGGATTTATCTGACTGACAAAGGGATGGACTTAAATAATTATGTGGTGGCACAATTTATGCTGTGATCTTGTGTAGATGAATGTTGTATTATCGGAAATTCGGTTTCGAGATTGGATGTTTCGGAAAGCAGTGTCAGTATCTTTTGTCCATGATTCCTTCTTTTGATATGAAAGATGGCTATTTTGTATTGGTGGATGAATCCAACCGGAAACAGGTGCTTTCAGATGTAAAGCAGTTGTACGGAGCATGGGAAGTGAAGTATAACGGTATGATCCACAATGAAGGTTATGAATATGCGTTTGTGACAGAGTCTAATCCGTATAAGGATCAGGAGTTTACATACCTGTATTACCGTGGCAGTGGGAAGCCGTCAGCTTATTTTACCATCCATAAAGAGATGCGGAACGAGGGACAGATTGTTGTCTGCACTCGGTTAGTTTATGCAGGGAAGGAAGGCCTTCAGGGATTTTTAGCACTGGTAAAAACAATGGAAAGCGATCATGTGCAGGTAATCTTTACGATTCCTGCATGCAAGACGATGGAATGTCTGGTAAAGGAATGGTCTATGGGAGCTTTTTCTGAAAATCAGATACCGCTTGGCATGGTGAGAGTGGTGAATGTGGAGCGTGTGTTGAAAAAGGCGGCTTACCGTGGAAACGGACAGGTGATCCTTGGGATAACCAATTCTGTATTACCACAAAATAACGGCAGTTACTGGATTCGTTTTACCAACGGAACACTGACTGCGATTGAGCGTATGCCACAGGATCAGGTGCCGTAGATTACCATGGATATTGCAGATTTTGCACACGGTATTTTCCGGGGATTTGCAGAGGGTGAGATATCAGATTACGATTCGGTAGAGATACTGGATCAGAAGGTAATACAGAATGGAACCATCGGGCAGATTTTTTATCCAAAGAAAAACTTTATTATGGAGTACTTTTAAAAAAATATTTCTATATGGAAAAAGGATACCTTTGTGAAAAAAGGTGTCCTTTTTTTGTGCCCGGATACCGTTATGCTGATAAGGGAGAGGGAGGAAAAAATCATGAAAAAAGGACACTGTGGGAAAATGCTGCTTTTATTCGGGGCAGCGTGTATGCTTATGACGGGGTGTGGAACAAAGGAAAGCAGTAAAATGGATACAAAAGATATGACAACAAGGGATGCAGAGTTTCATACAGAATTATTTGGCGAAAATACCTATATTTTTTCGCCGGAGGATGATCCGGGGCAGGTGGCACAAACATTGGATGCTATTTATGAGAAACAGGAAGCAGATCAGTTTGGGGAGGCGCGTTATGCCATATATTTTATGCCGGGAGAGTATGACGAGACGATCGAGGCGGATGTTGGGTTTTATACACAGGTGGCAGGGCTTGGAGAACTTCCGACTGACACAAAATTACAGAGCCTGCAATGTACCGCAAGATGGCTTTCGGACGATCCGTCGAATCACAATGCGTGCTGCAATTTCTGGCGCGGAGTGGAAAACATCGAGCTGAAAACGAACACGATGTGGGCAGTCTCGCAGGCAACGTTTATGCGGAGAGTGCAGGTCGATGGTGCATTGTTTCTGCATGATGAATACGGATGGTGCAGTGGCGGATTTCTGGCGGACTCCAACACCGACCTGATGACAGATTCCGGGTCACAGCAGCAATGGCTTTCCAGAAACTGTAACTGGAAAGCGTGGATGGGTTCTAACTGGAATATGGTCTTTGTCGGCACAGAGGAAGGAAAAAATCCAACCGGAACCTGGCCGGTCGTTCCGTACACAGAGGTGGAAAAGACCGAAGCCATGCAGGAAAAACCGTTTTTGATCTATGATGATGAGGAAGGTTATATGGTCTATGTGCCAAAAGAGCGGGAAAATGCTATCGGTGTTTCATGGGAAAATGGCAGCGAGGGAGAAAAAATTCCGATTGACCAGTTTTATGTTGCAAAGCCGGAGAAAGATACGGCAGAGACGATGAATCAGGCATTGGAAGAAGGAAAAAATCTGCTTCTGACACCTGGAATTTATGACCTTGAGGAACCGATTGCTGTAAATCGTCCGGATACAATCGTGCTTGGCATGGGACTGGCAACCCTGCGTGCAGCAAAAGGAAACGTCTGCCTGGAAACAGGGAATGTGCAGGGACTGATCCTTGCAGGATTACTTTTTGATGCCGGGGAAATAAAATCAGACAATCTTCTTGTCATCGGTAACGAGGGTCAGAAATCAGAGGGTAATGGAAAAAATATTTATTTAAGCGATCTGTTTTTCCATGTCGGAGGAACAGATACAGACACACCGGTAAGCGTAAAGTGCTGCGCTACGATCAACAGCAACCATGTGGTCGGGGATAACTTCTGGGTATGGCGTGCAGACCACGGAGACAATGTTGCGTGGGAGAAAAACGAGGCAGAAAATGGAATCATCATCAACGGGGATGATGTCACGATGTATGCGCTGATGGTAGAACATTTTGAACAGTATCAGACGGTATGGAATGGAGATCACGGAAAAGTGTATATGTATCAGAGCGAGATCCCATATGATGTTCCAAACCAGGAGGTTTGGATGAGCCATGAGGGACAGAAGAATGGATACGCTTCTTTTTATGTGGATGATGCTGTGGATACGTTTGAGGCATGGGGGCTTGGCGTTTACCTGTATAACCGTGATGCGTCTGTGGAACTTGACACCGCCATGGAGGTGCCGGATAAGAATGGAGTGAAAGTACACAATATCTGTACCGTGATGCTGACCGGATATCCGGGCATGAACCATATTATCAATGAATCGGGAGATTCGGTGACTTTTGCAGGAGAACGAAAAGTGATCTGTGAATATGAGAACGGTCTGATCCGGTAAGATATAAAAAAAGGACACCTTTTTGAAAAAGAGTGTCCTTTTTTGTGTCTTGTTTTTTCTTAGAATAAAAATATCAAAATAGGAAGGGTAGAATCAGGATGAAAGGATATCAATTTGAAGATACACAGGGAACATTCCATTTGAAAAAAGCGGAAAATATCAGCTATCTTTATTTTCCAATTGCAGGGGAAGCAGGATTAAAAAGTTCCTTCCCACCGAATCTCGGCGGTGATGCGAAGATAGATCAGAATACATTTTTACTGGAGCCGGTAAGTGCGGAAAATCTTGTCAATAACCGAAACAGCAGAAACTTCTGGTGCAATGTGAAGGGAATCGGAAGCTGGTCTTTGACTGGTCATTCAGCAGAAGAGTTAAGTAAGAAATTTACGGAAATGCAGGATGACAGTGAAGTGACAGCCGGATTTATGTGGCAGAAGACGACAAGGGAATCCAAAAAGTATCAGCTTCGCGGAGAAATACTTTCTTTTATTCCAGTAGATAAAAACGTTGAGATCATGCTGGTGACGATCACAAACACAGGACGCATGGCGCAGACAGTTACACCAACGGCGGCGATACCATTATATGGAAGAAGCGCGGACAATATCCGTGACCACAGACATGTAACATCTTTATTACATAGAATCGAAACTACAGACACAGGCGTTCTGGTGACACCGACATTGTCTTTCGATGAGAGAGGACATCAGGTCAACCATATGACTTATTACTGCGTGGGCTGGAGTGGCAATGGAGAAAAGCCGGTGGATTTTTATCCGACAGCAGAGGATTTTGTCGGAGAGGGCGGTAACTTTGAGAGACCATATGCCATTGTAAAAAATGCAGAGGGGGTCAAGGCAGGAACAAAGATAGAAGGATTAGAGGCAGTTGGTGGTCTTCATTTTTCAGAGATTACATTAGAGCCGGAAGAGGAATGCAGTTATCTGATCTTTACCGGAATTACAGAAGATATTCAGGAGATCAGGAATCTTTCCAAAACTTATACGACCAGAGAGAAAGTACTGGAAGAACTGGAAAAACTGGGACTTCCCTGCGGCGTAGTAGGAGAGATCCTGCCGAAACAGGAGAAGGCGGTTATCATCCAGTAGATGAACATGGCCGCCCACGGGCGGCTTGACAAGATACATGCCAATAAACCGCCAACGGAGGTTTTGGATATCAGATTTATGGAAAGAGAGGAAGGTATATAGAAAATTTATTTCCTGAGAAAAATTTCGAGGAGAAGAAAAACATGAGATTAGATGAAAGAGGAAAACAGTGCCCATTACCAGTCATTGAAGCAAAGAAAGCATTAGAGGCATCTGCACCAGGAGAAAAGGTAGAAGTTGTTGTAGATAACGAGATCGCAGTCCAGAACTTAAGTAAAATGGCAGATCACAAAGGTCTTGCTGTATGCTCTGAAAAGACAGGTGAGCGTGAATTCTTAGTTACCATTACTGCAGGAGAAGGAAATGGTGAAGCTGCTGAAGCACCAGCTGCAGCAGAAGAAGTGACCTGTACACCAGATGGAAGAAGAAAAGGCATGGTAGTTGTCCTTTCCTCCAACCAGATGGGACAGGGGGATGAGGCATTAGGAAAGCTTCTGATGAAGGGCTTTGTATTTGCACTGACCCAGCAGGATATGCTGCCGGAGACCATTCTTTTATACAATAGCGGTGCCTTCTTATCCTGTGAAGGTTCTGACAACCTGGAAGACCTTAAGACCTTAGAGGCACAGGGCGTGGAGATCCTTACCTGTGGAACCTGCTTAAACCACTACGGACTGGCTGAAAAGCGTCAGGTAGGCGGTGTTACCAATATGTATGAGATCGTGGAGAAAATGACCAAAGCCAGCGTAGTGGTACGTCCATAAGGCATTTTGTGCCAAGGCACATTCTTTTTTACTTAGAAAGTATAATTTTTTAGGAGAAGGTAAATATATGATACAGAGAAATGAACAGCTTGTGATCGTAAGAGGAGGGGGAGATATTGCTACCGGTACCATCAGCCGGCTTTTCCGCAGCGGATATCCGGTAGTGATCCTGGAGATATCCACACCGTCTGCGATCCGCCGTCAGGTGGCGCTTTCAGAAGCTGTTTATGACGGGGAGAGCAAGGTTGAGGATGTGACCTGTGTAAAGGTAGAGTCCTGGGAAGAAGCAAAAGAGGTATTAAAAGAGAAAAAGAAAGTACCTCTTTTAGTAGATCCGGAGTGCAATATCTTAAAACAGGTACGTCCATGGGCCTTAGTAGATGCGATTTTGGCAAAGAAAAATCTGGGGACAAACCGCCAGATGGCAGATAAGACCATTGCTTTGGGACCTGGTTTTAGTGCAGGTGTAGATGTAGATCTTGTAGTTGAAACACAGAGAGGCCATAACCTGGGCCGTATTATCGAAAAGGGACCGGCTACGCCCAATACAGGTACTCCCGGTATCATCGGCGGATACGGAAAAGAACGGGTCATCCATTCACCGGCAGAAGGAAAGCTTTACGGCAGAGTAAAGATCGGTGATAAGGTAGAAAAAGGACAGACCATTGCTGTAATCTGCACAGAAAACGGGGAAGAGGTCAAGGTAGAGGCAACTCTTACCGGTCTGGTCCGCGGTCTGATCCGTGATGCTT
>ERZ773114.3494-NODE-3494-length-12835-cov-3.446479_pt1 | contig 12835 bp, 10 predicted proteins | sample MGYA00580564_ERZ773114 | MGnify/ENA primary metagenome ERZ773114 (study PRJEB29015, sample SAMEA2737836) | human gut metagenome | biome: human gut; feature: human-associated habitat; material: faeces | place: China | collected 2012 ...
ATATAACTTGAGAAAAATAGATTTTATACAAAAAGGAATTGCTCCGAGTTTTGGCGCCGTTGAAATTAGAGTGGATGAAAAATAGGAAGGATTTACAAAAGTGAAAGAAACTATATTTTGCATCATAAGTGCATTTATATTATATGAGGTATCGGGAATAATCGGTAAAGAGATGCTGGCGGACAAGCATATTACTGGGGAGGGAAAAGGGTATTGCGATATTACTTTTGGCAAGGAAAGCAAGAAATCGCTTATCATAAATATACAGTATAATATTTTCGCACCTATTATCTATATGTTGCTCGTTGCAACAGTATTGCAGAATATAGGGCAGGAAGAACTGGCGTATAAAGCAGTCTACATTGTGCCGTGTTATTATCTCGTCAGATGGGTTATGATTACGGTCATTGCGGGAAAATATCAATTGTTTAATATAAAATATGAATGCATATCAGCGATTCCGGGTGTGTTACTGGCTCTTTTCATTCAAAGGATATTGATTTTGTCAGGGAAGGAAATATTTCCCACAGTGGAAGAATTTCGAACACAGTTATGGTTGGTATTTTTTGCCATGGCATATCAATTTTGCGTTAGGTCATTGGGAAAATCTGATGCCATCCGGCAGAACCGGGTTTGTACGAAGCAGATGAAGCAAAAGTATATCCTTGATAAGTATGAATTATTCCAAAGAAAATATGGTACGATCATACAGGCTGAAGCACCGGGGGATTATTTGCAGCGTGTGATTTATGCAATTATGATCTATGAGAACTTTAATAGACCTACGGCTCAAAGGTGGTGTGAAAATGTGTTGTTTTGTCTGGGGCGAAGACCGATGACGTTAGGAATTATGCAGGTGTCTACCACGAAATTCATACACAATGCAGAGAGTGTTGAATTGGGATGTCGAAAAATTAAAGAGTCATTTCAAGAGTATGTGAAAATTGCAAAAAAAGAAAATTATCAGGGATACTATTTTGGAGCCGGAGAACCTGAATTGTGCCTGGAAAAAATATGTGAGGATTACAATAAGGCCGAGGATTACGTAGATGCAATAAAAGCCATTTTTTATATGTTGCCGGATCCGGAATATGGTGAATATGATGAGGCCCGTCAGCTATTAGAAACAGAAGAACAGCAGGAGGCGGGGGAAACATCGGACTTCGTTCGGGCTTACGGAATGGAAGATTTGACGGAAAAACTGGGGAAATATGAGCATATTATCTTGCAAGACGATTATTATCTTAGGGTGTTAGACACAGAATCTCCTTATGTTTCTTGTTATTCAGAAGACGAATGTACAGTTTATTGCATCAATGGAATCGAAAACTTGACGATTACCGGAGAAGATGCCATGTTTTACATGGGCGCCGGTGATTATTTTGTGTTCAGAAATTGTAGGAACATTACAGTGCAAAATGTTGGATTTATTCGCCAGGTCGATCAGGAGAAAACAGCCGCACCGATATTACAGTTAGAGAATTGCGAGGATATCAGACTGGAAGCGGTAGAATTGATGGGAAGGAGCGGAGCTGCATTAAGATTAAGGCATTGTGAGCGTGTCAGAATGAAAAATATGCGGATTCACGATTGCCGGGAAGGGGCAATCATTATGGAAGAAACAGAGACAATTATGGAAAACTCTCAACTGAGAAGAATCCGGGTAGAGGGAAAAACGGAGATTATTTCGATAAAATCGAGTATTGTTAAACTGCAGGAACTAATATTTTACAAGGATAGTACGCAAGGCTGCTTGATAGGAAATGATAATAGCAGAGTAGAAGGCGAAGAATTCATTATACAAGAATGTGAATATGCGGATATATGTAATCAAAAGATGATAGGGTATGGACAGGTGTAGCATGCTTGTTTGATCTTAGATAAAAGGTAGTTGCGAGAAAAATGCGGGAGGGGATAAAAGATGCTGGAAAATACAACAAACATTAGTATTGAACAATTAGTAGAGATAGTAGGAGTCACTACAGGAAGTGTCATTGCGGTTGGCAAAGGAATTTTATCTTTTTGTGAGTTAATATCTTCGTATAATTATAGAAATTGGATTAATGACAAAAAAGGAACAATGGAAATTTCGAATAACTAATTTAGCTATGTTGGCATTTTCCATTTGGTTGTTAAATGTATTGTTTTGTTTTGTATGTTCGGATGAGAGAGTAATTTACGTTGTATTTTTATGCTGTATAATTATTTTTTTAATTTGGGGAATTAGCTGTTTCCTCCTTGCAGTCATGTGGCTGCTAAATAAAAGAAAGATTGTTTTAATAAATACTAATGTCGAAGGCTATGTTAGGGCGCTATGCTTTGTAGCATTTCTACTTTTTGGGATAACCTTTAACGACTGCTTAGTGTTCTATGGGACGGAAAAGTATAATGTATGGATTGGCAGTTTTTTAATGACGGTATTGATAATGGAAATGTTTATATGGTTGGCTGATTTCAGCAACCAATCAGGAATAGCAAAAATATGCTATTATGATTTAACACTCAAAAAAAATATATTTGTATTTTTCCGTTATGATGAAGATTTATTTATGTGCGGTAATGCATCAAAAATGAATGAGTGTGATGAAAATTATCTGGTTCCCTATAAAAGAATACAAGAAGCAAAGTTATTACCCATATCACGGGATATTAAGCAGGAGTTGCATGTGAATTGTCGACGTGTAATAATTCAAACATCAAATATCGATTATGAACTGGAAAAGATATTAAATAAAGTAAAAGATGCATTGAAAAATGCAGGACTGGATGCTTCTAAGCATATGATCGCTGTTACAAGTGAGACATCTCCTCTGGCAAAGAGTGATGATTATCTGGCAGCATTTTTCATGGATGATTATATCGGAGGACGTTTCTCTTCTACTTCAGCAGTTGGCGGGGCTGTATTATCCCTGGCATTCGGACCGGAGGTGTTTGCACAGTTCTTAGACGGTGCAGCAGAAGAAGACAAACTTTCTTTAAATAAAAATATGTTAGAGAATCCGGAAATGCTCGACGCATTGATCGGAGTTTATGAGCGTAATGTACTCGGCTACCCGGCTACAGCCGTTTTACCATACTCTCAGGCTTTGAGCCGTTTCCCTGCACATTTACAGCAGTTAGACATGGAGTCTAACGGTAAATCTGTAAACCGTTTTGGTGAGTCTGTAAATTACGTGACAGGACCGGTGATCTTCGGTGAGCCTGGTACAAATGGACAGCATTCCTTCTATCAGTTATTACATCAGGGAACAGATATTGTTCCGCTTCAGTTCATCGGATTTAAGAACAGCCAGATCGGAACGGATGTTGTGATACAGGACAGCACAAGCCAGCAGAAACTCTGCGCAAACGTTGCAGCCCAGATCGTAGCATTTGCATGTGGTAAGGCAGACGACGACCGCAACAAGAATTTTGAAGGTGGACGTCCATCTTCCATCATCATCGGTGAGGAATTAAATCCTAAGACACTTGGTGCTTTACTTGCTCATTTTGAGAACAAAGTTATGTTCCAGGGATTCTTATGGAATATCAACAGCTTCGATCAGGAAGGCGTTCAGCTTGGAAAAGTTCTTGCAAAACGTGTTCTTGCACATGACACAGACGGAGCATTAAAAGTTTATAGTGATCTGTTAAACATCTAGTCAGGGGTCAGATCATGAAAAGAGAATCTTTTAAATCACGTCTGGGATTTATTCTGGTAAGTGCCGGATGTGCCATCGGAATCGGAAATGTATGGAGATTTCCTTATGTCGTGGGCGAAAACGGCGGAGGGTTATTTGTCCTGCTGTATCTCGTGTTCCTGATCGCCATGGGACTTCCGGTTCTGACGATGGAACTTGCCGTGGGACGTGCAAGCCGTAAGAGTGCCGTGTTAGGTTACAAGGCGTTAGAAAAACCGGGAAGCAAGTGGCATCTTCACGGCTGGGCAGCGATATTTGGCTGCTACATGCTGATGATGTATTACACGACAGTTTCCGGGTGGATGATAACTTATTTTTATAAATTCCTGACGGGTGAATTTCAGGCTGGCATGGATGCGGAGGCTGCCGGGGCAGTATTTTCCAACCTGCTTGCAGACCCATTGCAGATGAGCTTCTGGATGATACTCACGGTCATTCTGGGCTTTTTTGTGTGCAGCAGAGGATTGCAGAATGGTCTGGAAAAAATAAGCAAAGTCATGATGAGTGCTTTGCTTGGCCTGATCGTGATTCTTGCGGTACACAGCTTTACTTTATCCGGTGCGGGTGAGGGTGTACGTTTTTATCTGATCCCAAATATGGAAACGGTGAGGGAAGTGGGCATTGGAAATGCCGTTTCAGCGGCAATGAATCAGGCGTTTTTTACCCTAAGTCTCGGAGTTGCAGCCATGGAGATCTTTGGAAGCTATATGGGTCGTGATAACAGCCTTGCAGGAGAAGGTGTCAGAATCTGTGCACTGGATACATTTGTGGCAATCATGGCAGGACTGATCATTTTCCCGGCATGTTTCAGCTACGGCGTGGAAGTCGGGGCAGGACCAAAACTCATTTTCATCACGCTGCCAAACGTATTTGTAAATATGGAAGGCGGTCGTATATGGGGAACACTGTTCTTTTTGTTTATGACTTTCGCAAGCTTTTCCACGATTATTGCGGTATTTGAAAACATCATGTCATTTTGTATGGATATGTTTGGTTGGAATCGGAAAAAAGCGGCACTGGTCAACTGTGTGATCATACTGATTGCCAGCATGCCATGTGTACTCGGATATAATGTGTGGAGTGATCTGCACCTGATCGGTGGCAGAGATGTGTTAGACAGTGAGGATTTCATTGTGAGCAATCTGTTGCTTCCGGGTGGTTCCCTTATTTATCTGTTATTCTGCGTCACAAAATGGGGATGGGGATTTGATAACTATCTGGAAGAAGCAAATACTGGAAAAGGTCTTAAGATCGCAAAAGGATTAAAACCATATTTCCAGTTTGTGCTTCCGGTATTGATTTTATTTATCCTAATCCAGGGATTAATCTGATTTTATTGATTCTCATCAGGGATTACTCTGATCAGGAGTTTACAACTTCGTACCAGTAGGAAGAACCATTTTCTATCATATTACAGTAGGTGTTGACCATCACTTCGCGGAACGGAGCGAATTCGTCAGCAAGTTCGAGCTTTTGTGGGTAAGTTCTTGTGACGAAGTCGATCTCTTCCGCGATTTTTCTTGCAACGGATGCATCTTTGATCGGCACAATGCCAAAAAGAGTGGAGCAATAAGTTTTGCTTCCCGTGCAGGAGGCAAGCAGAACTTTCGCAAAATTTTCCCACTCTGTCAGCAGAACTGCCTGTTCTGTTTCATTCTCAGGTGCGTATCCGAGCAGACAGAGATCCTTCATGTACTGTTTTAATTCTTTTTGCAGATGCCGTTTGTTGAAAAAAGAAATTCCGGCGGCACCGGATGCTTTGATCATCATCCATGCTTTCATGAAAGCATCGCTCTTTCCGTCTTTTCCATAACGTTTTTCCAACAATTTCATACGGTAATTATCATTTGGAAGATCCAGCTCCAGGCTGATCGCCTGAGCGAGAATCTCTTTTCTTTCTTTGGCATTTTCTATTTCATAATAATGTTCCGGCCAGTTTTCGAGGTAATCAATCTGGGCGGGTTTTTCTTTTTTCAAAAGCATAGGGAAGTCCTTTCTCTGGTTTTTTGGGGAATGCGAAACTCTGGCAAAGTTGCTTTAAATTGTTCAAAATTAACAAAATTTTCGAAAACACGCTTCCGCTACGTGTCGCTGGTAGCGGTACTAAGAAGCCAGTCACGGCTTATGCCGCACCTGCCTTCTAAGTGCCGACCGCTCCCCAGTGTTTTCTCAAGCTTTTGTTAATTTTTCACAATTTGATTTACGTTATGAAGGAGTTTCACAATTACCTACCCAATGTTCGTAGAATAAAACATAATTACGTTGTAAAAACAACGGAAAAATTTTCTTTATTATATTAGTATGCACATAGAAAGTCAAATGAAACAAATAATAGATATGCAGACAACAGGAGGAATGGAAGATGGTAAGAAGAATTATAGAGATCGACGAGGAAGCATGTGTAGGATGTGGTCTTTGCGCAGAGGCATGTCATGAGGGAGCAATCGCGATGGTGAATGGAAAAGCGAAGCTTATGCGCGATGATTATTGTGACGGTCTCGGCGACTGTCTGCCGGCCTGTCCGGTAGATGCGATCCATTTTGTGGAGCGTGAGGCAGCAGCTTATGATGAGAAGGCAGTGGAAGAGCATAAAAAGAGCAAAGAGGCGGCAAAGACACCATGCGGATGTCCGGGAAGTCAGGCGAGAGCCATCCGGAGAGAGGCAGATGCACACAGAAGCGCAGAGCTGCAGACGGCAGGAGAAATCCGTTCCGAACTGACACAGTGGCCGGTACAGATCAAGCTTGCACCGGTCCGTGCGCCATACTTTGACGGCGCAAAGCTGCTGATCGCAGCAGACTGCAGTGCATACGCCTACGGAGATTTCCACCGTAAATTCATCCGCAGCCATGTGACACTGATCGGGTGTCCAAAGTTAGATGATGTGGACTATTCTGAAAAGTTGACAGAAATTATCAAAAACAACGACATCAAATCTGTTACAATAACACGTATGGAAGTGCCTTGCTGTGGCGGAATTGAGATGGCTGCGAAAAAAGCATTGCAGAACAGTGGAAAATTCATTCCATGGCAGGTAGTGACCATTTCTACGGACGGAAGAATCCTGGAATAACAGTAAAATTCTGCGGTTGTCTCCACTTACAGGAGATATTTCAGAAAAAAGAAAGAGAGGACGAAAATATGAGTGAAACAAGCGTAAATCAGAGAAAAGGGGCAATGATCGGATGCGGTTTTGTAGGATCTGCAACAGCATTTGCATTAATGGAAAGCGGTCTGTTTTCCGAGATGGTTCTGATCGATGCTGATAAAAACAGGGCAGAGGGAGAGGCGCTGGACATCAGCCATGGACTTCCTTTTGCAAGACCAATGAAAATCTATGCCGGAGATTATGATGATATTGTGGATGCAGCGATCATCATCGTGACAGCAGGCGCCAATCAGAAACCGGATGAGACAAGATTAGACCTTGTCCAGAAAAATGTTGGTATTTTCAAATCCATCATTCCGGAAATTGCAAAAAGAAACTGCGGAGGAATCCTGCTGATCGTTTCCAATCCGGTGGATATCCTGACCTACACGGCATTGAAATTGTCTGGTTTCCCGGAAAACCGGGTGCTTGGCTCCGGAACGGTGTTAGATACTGCAAGATTAAAATACAACCTTGGAGAGCATCTGAATGTGGACAGCCGGAGTGTACACGCATTCATCATCGGCGAACACGGCGACAGCGAGCTTGCAGCATGGAGCAGCGCCACTGTTTCGGGTGTGCCGATCAATACATTCTGCGAGATGCGCGGACACTTCAACCATGACGAAGCGACCGAGCGTATTGCAGAGAATGTAAAAAACAGTGCTTACGAGATCATTGCAAAGAAAAAGGCGACCTACTTTGGAGTTGCAATGGCAGTGCGCAGAATCTGCGAGGCGATCATCCGCGACGAAAAATCCATTTTACCGGTATCGAATCTGATGCACGGAGAATTCGGGATTTCCGATATTTCCTTAAGCATGCCGGCGATCGTGGGAGCGCACGGTGTGGAAAACCGGATCCCGATCGCTCTCGATGAGGAGGAAACAGAAAAACTGCAAAGTTCTGCCGGCACTTTAAAGAAAATTATTGAAGAAGTGTTATAAAAAATGATAGAATGAAAGAAAAAGCCAGACATATTTTGTGTTTGGCTTTTCTTAAGTCTGGAGAGAAAAACATGGAAAAAATATTAATCTATCAGGTAAAAGAAAAAGAAGCGGTAAAACAGCTGCTTGCGCCAATGAAAATCCGCCTGGAGGAGATCAAAACCACAGATTTGCGGCAGAGTATCGGGAATCTCGCAGAGGGAAAAAAGAACGTGCTCACAGCACCATTTACCGGCAGCGCACCACAGGAGAGCCTTATGGTATTCTGCGGTGTGAATGAAAAGCATTTTGACAAAATACTGTTTGAACTGCGCCGGAAACAGATTCCGGTTGACTATAAAGCAGTCCTTACACCATCGAACCGGAAATGGAGTGTGCTTATGCTTATGCTGGAACTTACGAAGGAGAAAAACAGCTTCCGGCAGGGAAACTGAAACGGAACAGGGACAGATCCGAAACGGAAATGGACAAGCGTGCAGATTCTTGTATGAAATGTAAAAATATGGTAACATAATGATATATGTCTGCGTACAGAGACAGTATCTGACGGCAGACCGCGTATGGAAATACGATATTTCACACGAAGGAGAATGAAAAATGGAACATTTCATGAATCTGGTGTTGATCAAAAATATATATATTGGTATTCCAATGGCTGCACTCATATGCTATCTGTTTTTACTATTCTGTTTTCTGAATGTTGCAGAGAAATCATCAGAAGTAAGAGATCTCAAGGCAATACTGTCGGCATTATTGTCCTGGACAGGCGGCGCTGTGCTCATGAGACTGCAGATCAGCCCGGGGATACAGTTCTGGTATCATGTGTCATTGATGGGACTTTTTACGATCCCGATACTGATATATGATTTTTTGTTCCATTATCTTGATATCAGGGGAAAGGACAGATTTCTGTATGGCTGTATGGCTGTGACAGTATCAGCTGTCCTGCTGAATGTTTTTACCGGTTGTATTCTTCCACCGCCGGAAGTGCAGATCATGGCGAATGGCGGTATATCCTACCATTATCATGCAAAAACAGGCATCTGGTTGCTGGCAGCAGCAGAGATATTTCTGTTAGTGTATGTAACGCTGCTTGCCCACAAAAAAATCGGGGGACAATTAGAGTACCGGAAAAAACTCGGCCCATTATTAATAGGAACACTGCTCATCATGGGTGGAAATATTCTGTGCGTGATGCCATGGAGCGGTGATTTCCCATTCGATACCCTTGGCGGAGTGGGAATGGCGGTCTGTTTTGTATACATTATTTATAAACAGTATCTGTTCTCATTTTCCATGCGTGCGACAACAGGTGCCGTATATTTGATCGCAGTAGTTGTAGCGTTTCTTCCAATGATTATTTTGGAGCCAAACATTGACCATGTGATCGGCCAGACGGACAGCTTTACCAAACAGTTTATCACAGTGTTTGTCGTTCTGCAGTGCCTCTGGATGGTGCTGGTCATGAGCTATGCCAGAAAATGGCTGGAGCGTATCCTGTACCAGAAGAAAAAACACATTGTGGAGAGCCTTGTGGAATTTCAGGATATGGCGGCCTCGATCCTGAAAAAAAAAGAACTGTACCAGAGAATCCGAAGCACCGTCAGTTCGGCAGTACCGGACTCGTATGCACGTATTTTTGAAAAAAGAGATGACCATTTTGTGGAGTGTACGGCAGACGGGGACCGGGTGCTGGACACAGAGGAAGAGGCAAGGCTGAGGTCATTCTGTGGCACCGGCGGCATTCATAAAAAACCGTTCTTTCAATTGTCGATACTATATAATGCGTAAAAATTAAAACAAAATTCTGTAAAACAGAAAGGAGTCTATTATGTCATATTACTTAAAGAAAAACTGGAAATTGATATTTTGGCCTTGCTTCCTTGGTTTAATGGCGCAAAGTGCGTATGTAATTATCCAGCTAATGATGATGCAGTCTTTTCAAGCTGCATTCGAATTGGATTTATCTGGATTTATACAGTGGACTAGTGCCTGTATCGGCGGATATATAGCGTATTTCGGACTGGCTGCAATTGCAGGAGCTTTAGAAGCCAATGCGAAGCGAAAATTAAATAATCAGGTTCGTCACGATCTATTCTTAACTCTCTTGCAAAAAAAACATCCAGAATATCACAGTCAGGATAACGGCGTATACATTTCCTGGCTAACTACAAACATCAAACAAATTGACAGTTTAGGATGGACCTCATTTTTCAGTATTTTCAATCAGCTTATTATGATTATATGTTGTGTAGCTGCACTCCTCTCGCTGGACTGGGTAATGCTTGCGTTCGGTTTGGTATCTGCTGCTATTATGCTATCTGTACCAAAACTATTTACAAAACAAATGGAAAAATTAGGACAGACCTGTGCAAATGCAGAGGCTCAGGGACTTAGTCATATCAAGGATATTTTATCTGGTTTTGATGTTCTTCGTGCTTTTGGACGCACAAATCGATTTATCAATGAAGGTGACTCGGCCAGTAATGAAATGGAAAAAGCCTGTTGTAAATTAAAAACATCGCAAGGTTTTATTACTTGCGGTGTAGGTGTTATTAGCGTATGTTTGCAGTTCCTTCAACAGATTGTCACGGTATTTCTTGCGATACAAGGCAGAATAATTATTGGAGCAATTAGCAGTGCAAGCAACCTGACTGCCGGAATTACCAATGGACTGAGTTCTGTTGCAAACAGCCGAATCTCTATTGCTGCAGCCAAGCCCTATTTCGAAAATATCACTGTGCATGCAGAGGATGTTCTTCCTCCAAAAGACTTAACTGCTGAAACTTCCTGCAATACCATCTCTATGGAAAATGTCTCCTTTTTCTATGATGATAAACAGGTTTTGGATAATCAATCTTTCATCTTTGAAAAAGGCGGTAAATACGCTCTGACTGGTCCTTCTGGCTGTGGCAAATCCACAGTTCTAAAGCTTTTGTTAGGCTGGCTTCCAAAATATCAGGGGTTCATTCATTTTGACGGCAAAAATGCCCGCGACTTCACTCCTGAGCAACTATTACAACAGATGAGTTACATTGAACAGGATGTATATTTGTTCAATACTACCATTCGAGATAACATTACCTTGGGGATTGATTTTTCTGATAAAATGCTGAAACGCGCCATTAAAGACAGTTCACTGGATGGTGATCTTGCCAATATGCCTCTTGGACTGGATACACCTGTCGGTGAAAACGGCAGCAATCTGTCAGGAGGACAGAAACAGCGTGTGGCTATTGCGCGGGCATTGATCCACAACCGCTCCATTTTACTTGTGGACGAAGGCACCAGTGCGCTAGATCAGAAAAATGCCGACATTGTAGAACAAAGTCTGTTAGACAATCCTAATCTGACATTGATTCTGGTCAGCCACCATCTAACCCAAAAACGTAAAGCGCAATTTACAAAAGTCTACGAACTGAAACCTATTACAGTTTCCCCGGAAAATGTCAGCAAACAGGAAGCCGTAAGTGTTTTCTAAGTCAATTTCTCTTAAGGCAATACTTCATCAAACAGTTGATATTGTTCATTGGAAATGCACTTTTTTCTTTCAAATATCCTATAAACTGTGCTATACTGAATTTTTGAAAATATTTTTTACTGGCACATGAAATTGTCTGGTATTGAAACGCATGAACACTTACAGGCTATAAAGAAAGGCATGGTTATGAATATGAACAATAAAAACTGGGTTTCCGTGTGGGGAAATGCCGTATCCATCGCAGAACACCACCCGGAAGCTTACGCAAAATACATTACATTACGTTATCCTGTATACATTCCATTTGCCGGAGACACTCTACGCTTTACATTTGATAATTACTGCGGAAGCGAGGCCGTTACTGTCACAAGAGCCACTGTTTCTGCAGCCACTTCCCCTGTTTATGAAAAAATGCCGCTCGCCTGTCCATGCAAAAAGGAAACGATCTGCGACATCACTTTTTCAAAAAACGAGTCCGTGACCATGGAAGCTCATCAGACCGCAGTCAGCGACCCGGTTTCATTTCCGGTCAAAAAGGGAATGACACTCACCGTAAGTCTTTATTTTGCTGATTTTACACTGATGCAGTCCGCTGTCCTTGTCACAGGCCCGCTCTCCAAAGGATTTTTCTCCCTCGGCGACCAGACACACGCCGATGCCCTTCCAATGGACACGACCAAGACCACAAACTGGTTTTATTTTTTAAGCAATATCGAACTGATGACCGCTGAGGAAAACCATACAGTCATCTGCTATGGTGACTCCATCACCGCCGGTGCATGGCCGGACTACCTCACACTTCTGGCAAGGCAAAACCCGGACAACCACACGGCATTTATCAGACGTGCGACCAGCGGTTCCCGTGTACTGCGCCAGTATGAGTGCATTACCTATGATTCCTATGGGTTAAAGGGGACAAATCGCTTTCCACATGAGATTCCGACTACCGGGGCTGATACCGTGATCATCCAGCAGGGAATTAACGACATTATCCATCCGATCGGCATTGAAACAAATCCGTTCCGCCCGATGAGTGACCTGCCGACTGCAAAGGAACTGATTGACGGTTACCGCTATTACATAGAGGAAGCGAAGAAATTACATTTAAAAGTCTACATGGGCACTCTGCTGCCGATCTTTGGCTGGCGCACTTACGCAACCTTCCGCGATGATTTGCGCAATGAGTTGAATGCGTGGATCCGTTCTGCGAAAGAAATCGACGGATGTATCGACTTTGATCTGGCACTGCGCGGAAGCGAGAATCCATCCGCATTCCGGGAAGGCTTCGACAGCGGCGATCACCTGCACCCGAGCAGCAAAGCCTATCAGGCGATGGCAGAATGTGCATATGAGGTTTTACGGAAGTAAATGCGTGGAATATCTCATTGTATGTTATAGGAAAAGGGACGACCATCTTACAAGTCGTCCCTCTTCTACTTAAAATTAAGATTGCGAAACTTGTCGCACATTGTTATAATATCGACAGGGAAACCAAAGAGCCGGGCGGCTTACCCTCCTACTTCGGAGGGGTCAACCCTCCAGACGCAAGAAAGGAGGGCGTTGCCAATGTATGTTACAT
>ERZ773114.3496-NODE-3496-length-12831-cov-3.048450_pt1 | contig 12831 bp, 4 predicted proteins | sample MGYA00580564_ERZ773114 | MGnify/ENA primary metagenome ERZ773114 (study PRJEB29015, sample SAMEA2737836) | human gut metagenome | biome: human gut; feature: human-associated habitat; material: faeces | place: China | collected 2012 ...
ACCCGTTCGTTCTCGCAGAGCGCTACGGTTCTGACGCGGTGCGTTACCAGATACTCCGCGACATGCCCTACGGCTCCGACTGCAACTTCTCCAACGAGATCATGATAGGCAGAATAAACACCGACCTCGCGAACGACCTGGGCAACCTGGTTTCCAGAACCGTTGCGATGGCTGACAAGTACTTCGGCGGAACTCTCCCCGAGGAAAAGAAGGCAGAGCCCATCGACGACGAGCTACGCACGATGGCTGCGGCGCTGGTCGAGCCGGTTTCAAAGCTCATCGAGGAAGCGCAGCTCTCCAAGGCGCTTGAGGAGATATTCAAGGTAGTTTCCCGCGCGAACAAGTATATTGACGAAACCGCTCCGTGGGTTATTGCCAAGGACGAAACAAAGAAAGCAAGACTCGCAACGGTTCTCTACAACCTTCTTGAGGCAATCCGTATTGCCTGCACCCTTCTCTCGGCATTTATGCCAACAACAATGCCAAAGGCTCTTGAGCAGATTGGCGCTTGTGATAAGTGTGCCGGCTACGAAAACTGCGACAAGTTCGGTGTTCTTCCTGCTGATGTCACGGTTCACAAGGGAGATGCACTCTTCCCACGAATTGATGTTGAAAAGGAAATTGAAGAACTCAACAGCATTATCAAGAACAACGAGGGTGAAAGTGAAGAAACAAAGGCACTCCGTGAAGAGCTTGAGGGTGTTGCACAGATTGGAATTGATGATTTTGCAACGGTGAATGAAACACATGGCAGCAATTATGGCGATTATGTGTTAAAAAGTGTTGCAGACTGTATGAAAGAGTGTCTGTCCGGAAATCAGCGACTCTATCATCTGATCGCAGATCAGTATGTGATCGTGGATCTTGACAGTACTTCCATGGATGATGCCATACAGCTCAAAAAAAAGATCGGTGAGAAAATAGACGAATTCATCATCTCTGAAAAATATGAAGTTGTATTTTCAGCTTCTGCAGGAGTGATTGATGCCTCGACTGTGGCAGAAGGCTACGAGGAATGCCGCAAAAAGTTTGAATTTTCCCTGAAAAAGGCAAAACGGATGGGAAAAAATAACATCTATTTTTACAGGCAGGAGGATTACGAGAAATTCCAGCGGAATGGAAGAATCATAAGTGCACTGAGAAATTCCATCGCTAACGGGTGTGAAGGCTTTGAAGTATATTATCAGCCGATCGTGGATTGTGTTTCCGGGCGTGTGATCGGTGCAGAAGCACTCATGCGGTATACCATGGTGACAGAGGAAGGTAAGGAGTGGCTGTCTCCGGTCGAGTTTATACCGCTTCTGGAAAAGACAGGACTGATCATTCCGGCGGGAAGGTTTGTGTTAAATGAGGCAGCAAAAATGTGCCGTGAGATACAGCAATATATACCGGAATTCAGTGTGAACGTGAATATTTCCTGTTATCAGATCGAGCATGGAAAGATTGCAGACAAGATACTCACTGCGGTCAGGGACAATGGACTGACGCCGGATCGCATCTGCATAGAAATGACTGAAAGCGGCTTCATGGATATGACACCGGTCTTTTGTAAATTCAGGAAAGTGCTTGAGGAAAATGGGATTCAGTTCGTGATCGATGATTTTGGAACCGGATATTCCAATCTCCACTGCATCAGTGACATGAATCCGGGCTATGTGAAAATGGATAAGGATTTCACAGCAAAGGCAATGAGCTGCGAACGGGATTACGAGCTGTTTAAAAAGATCATTGAGATGGTTCACAGCATCGGCATCCGCATCTGTGTGGAAGGAATTGAAAAAGAAGACTGGCATCTTAAGATGAAAGAACTGCAGGCGGATTATCTTCAGGGGTATTTTTTTGGAAAACCCTGTGAAAAAAAGAAGTTTATGGAAGAGTTTGTTTGCAATCCGCATAATAATGGCGTATGGTGAGATAGTACCTCTCAGGAGGTGCTATTTTACTATACAGATTTTTATAGAAATTTCATATCTGCATGAAACGGAGTATAAAGAATGAACGAAATAGAAGTTATCTGGAAGTTTTTAGATAATCTGGATGAGTACGTGTACGCAACAGACATAGAGACAGATGAGCTTGTTTATATGAACCGCAAATTGTTAGAGGTGTATGGATTACAGTCCATAGATGATGTGAAAGGGATGAAGTGCTACGAGGTGCTGCAGAAATCTTCTGTTCCCTGTGGTATGTGCAATAATGACAGGCTTTGTGCCGGAAAGTTTGTCGAGTGGCGTTATTATAATCCGGTGATCGATAAATACATGATGTTGAAAGATACCCTGGTGGAAGATCCTGTCACAAATAAAAAGTACCGGATCGAGATCAGTATAGATATCAGCGAGGAGCGTTCACAGGACAAGATGATCCAGAAGTACAGGGATATGGAGTCCTTTGTCAACGAGGCATTGAAGGATGCGCTTTCTGTCGAGTCGCCGGACGAGACGATCCGTATTATTCTGGAATATCTCGGAAAAGTGCTGAACGGAGAGAGAACATATATTTTTGAGAAGAACAGAGATGGCAGGGATGATAATACATATGAATGGACGGCGCCGGGAGTGCCACCGGAGATCGACAATCTCCAGAATCTTCCGCCGGAGATCTGTGAGAACTGGTATCACATTTTTGAGGAGGGAAAATATGTCCAGATACCGGATATTGAGGAGATGCGCCTGAGCGATCCGTTTCAATATGAAAATCTGAAGCGGCAGAAGATCCATTCCATTGTTGCCATGCCAATTTATGATGCGGAAAAAGTCATTGCTTTTTACGGAGTTGACAATCCGCCGGCATTTTCATTGGAATATACGTCGGATATGCTTCAGATCATGGGTTCTTTTCTCAAGTCCTGCATCAGACGCAGGAATCTGATGAGGCGTCTGGAAGATCTAAGCTATAAGGATGCGCTGACTCAGCTTGGAAACCGCTTTGCGATGGAAAAGTATGTGAGACAGATCGATCCGGAGCAGAGCGTTGGCGTAGTTTATTGTGACGTTACTGGTTTAAAGGGTGTGAATGACACACTGGGACATAAGGCAGGGGATGACCTGATCCTTAGAGCCGGTGCATGTCTGGAGCAGGTGTTTGGCGATTACGGCGTATTCCGTATCGGGGGAGATGAGCTGCTTGTATTGTGCGCGCAGATCGATCAGGACACGTTGGCGGAACGCATAAGGCAGTTAGAGTGTCTGACAGCTGAGAAGGACGTAAATATCGCAGTGGGAGTGATCTGGCAGGACAGGGCGGACACACATCTGGATGAACTTCTGCAGGAAGCTGAGAAGCGCATGTATGAGGATAAGGCAGAATACTATAAGAAAACAGGGATTGAGCGGAGAGGTGCAGACAAAAAAGGCTGAATCTGCTCTCACTAAATGAGAATAGATAAAAAAGTGATAATAATTTTGTCTGAAAACGGTATTTTCCTAGGCGAAATGTAAAAAATTTTAAAATAGAAATAAAATGATTGTGATTTTGCCATGAGGTACAGTATAATAAGAAATGTCGGTTAAATGTAAAAATTATGTAAAAAGTTTGTAAATAAAATTGCAGACAGGGATACGTTAGGATGTATAACGTGGTTAGGAGTACAAATGACAACATTTACTATTATTTTATCGCTGCTCAGCGGAGTGGCACTGTTCCTTTTTGGTATGTCCCTGATGGGAGACGGACTGAAGAAAGTAGCGGGTAATAAGCTGGAGCTGGTTCTTTATAAGCTGACGAACACACCGTTGAAAGGAGTGCTGCTTGGAACTGCTGTGACAGCGATCATCCAGTCCTCCTCCGCAACGACTGTTATGGTTGTCGGCTTCGTAAATTCCGGAATGATGAAGGTTGCGCAGGCGATCGGTATCATCATGGGAGCCAACATCGGAACGAGTGTGACAGGCTGGATTTTGTGTCTGTCGTACATTGACGGTTCGAACGGGATTGCACAGCTGCTGTCCACAGCGACCATCTCAGCGATCGTGGCGATCATTGGTATTATCTTTAAAATGTTTGTAAAAAAATCCGGCTTTAAAAATGTCGGTGACATTATGCTTGGGTTCTCCATCCTGATGGTGGGGATGCAGACCATGAGTGGGGCAGTTGCACCATTAAAAGATAACGAGCATTTTGTGAATGTATTGACAATGTTTAAGAATCCGGCGGCAGGTATACTGGCAGGTATTTTATTTACAGCGGTATTGCAGAGTGCATCTGCCTCAGTCGGTATTCTTCAGGCGTTGTCCATGAGTGGAACGATCACTTTTGCAGCGGCGCTTCCTATTACCATGGGTATCGGTGTCGGCGCAGCCTGTCCGGTTCTGCTCTCCTCGATCGGAACGAACAAAAATGGTAAGAGAACAGCCCTGATCTATCTGTTTAACGATCTGTTCGGCATGCTGTTCTGGTCAATTGTATTCTATTCTGTCAATGCAGTGGTGCATTTTCCATTTATGAATGCCACCATGAGCCCGGTACTGATCGCACTGTTAAACACGGTTTTCCGTGCGGCAACGATTTTAGTACTTCTTCCATTTATCAAATGGATTGAAAAAATTGTTTATCTTGTTGTAAAAGATTCGCCGGAGGACGAGGAGGATCAGGCAGACTTCGATCTGCTCGAGGAGCGTTTCCTTGCTTACCCGGATCTTGCGATCACACAGAGCCATCTGGCGATGAACGGCATGGCAAAGAAGGCAAGAAAGAATATTTTACGCGCGTTAAGCCTGTTCCTTGTGTATTCGACAGAAAAGTTTAATAAGGTACAGGAAAAGGAAACGCTGATCGATAAATATGAGGATAAGCTGGGAACCTATCTGATGCAGATGTCCACGCATGAGATGAATGGAAGCCAGGCGAAGCAGGTATCCAAGTTTTTGCATACAGTGAGTGATTTCGAACGTCTGGGCGACCATGCGGTGAATATCTCCGAGGTTGCGGCGGAGCTGAACGAGAAGAAAATTGCATTTTCGGACGAGGCACAGTATGAGCTGGATGTGCTCGAGAATGCAGTAAAAGAGTGTGTCAGTCTTGCGGTGGATGCATTCTGTGCGGACGACCTTGAGATGGCGGCAAAAGTAGAACCACTCCGCGAACTGATCGGTATCCTCTGTGATGAACTGAAACTGCGTCATATCGCAAGACTCCGCACCGGAAAATGTGAGATGAAGCAGGGATTTGCGTTTAATGATCTGCTGACGAACCTGGAGCGAATCGCAGCACACTGCTCGAACATCGCAGTTGCCATGATCGAGCTTGAGGCGGCAGATTTTGATACCCATGAGTACTTAAAGAGTGTCCGCGAGTTAAAGAATGACACTTACATGGCATACTTTGATGAGTATGAAAGAAAATATGACATCAATGGTTATCGGAAGAAAAAGACAAAAGCACAGAAATAGAGATCAGTGATTACGGCTGTCGTACTTAAGGGAGAATCCACAGATTGTACGGCAGCTTTTTTGTTCCATTCTTTTGGAGAAATTTTCTGATGGAAAACATCATAAGCCGGGAACTTTATTCTAGTCAAAAAAGATAGAATGATGTACTATGAAAAGGAACAGAAAACGAAAATTAGAATTTGAAAAAAGTTAGGGAAAAACATGTCGCTGCAATTTATTTTCGGAAATTCAGGAAGTGGAAAATCATCCTATTTATATAGGAACATACTAAAAGAGGCGGCAGAGCATCCGGAGAAAAATTATCTGGTGCTTGTGCCGGAGCAGTTCACCATGCAGACACAGCGCGAGCTTGTGCGGCTTGAAAAGTCACATGCTATCATGAACGTGGATGTGTTAAGTTTTGCGCGCCTTGCATACCGTGTGTTTGACGAGCTTGGGAAACAGAACCTGCGCGTGTTGGAGGAGACCGGAAAGAATCTGGTGCTCCGCAAGCTTGCAGGGGAGCAGAAGAAAAACTTAAGTGTGCTGGGCGGTAACTTAAACCGGATGGGGTACATCAGTGAGGTGAAATCCCTCATTTCCGAGCTGACGCAGTATAACGTGTCACCAGAAAAATTGGATACATTTTTGGAGACGGAGGATGTCGGGGAGACATTGCGCCTGAAAATGCAGGATATCTCGGTCATGTATCACAGTTTTTCTGAATATCTGCAAGGGAAGTATATCACCTCTGAGGAAGTGTTATCGCTATTGTGCGATGTCGCAGAGGATTCGAATATTATAAAAGACAGCGTGATTGTGTTTGACGAATTTACCGGTTTTACACCGATACAGAATCAGCTTCTTAGAAAACTTTTAGTGTTATCAGAGCGTATCATTGTCTCCGTGACGATGGATGCAGGCGAGGATTTTTACCATTGCAGGGGCGAGCAGGAACTTTTTTCCATGAGTAAAAAGACGGTTTCGGTGCTGATGAAAATGGCAGAGGAACTTCATGTCACGGTGGAGGAGCCTGTTGTGTTATCCGATGGAAAAAATCACAGATATAAAAATGCTCCATCCCTGTACTTCATGGAGCAGAATCTGTTTCGACCGTATTATCATAAATGGCGGCAGAAGGAGGACGAACTTCGGATCGTAAGCCTTAAAAATCCAAGGGAAGAACTACACTTTGTGGCGCGCGAGATCACGAAATTTGTCCGTGAAAAGCATTACTGTTATAAGGATATCGCAGTGGTGACCGGGGATGTGGGGCTTTACGACAACTATGTGGACGAGATCTTTACGGCGTATGACATTCCATACTTTCTCGACCAGACGAGAACCATTTTATTTCATCCGTTTATCGAGTTTATCCGTGCTGTGCTTGAAGTGGTGGAACTTGATTTCTCTTATGAGAGCGTGTTCCGTTTCCTTCGCTGCGGACTGACCGGCATCACAGAACGGCAGATCGATCTGCTGGAAAACTACGTGCTTGCCAAGGGGATACGTGGCAGAAAAAAATGGGAAAAACAGTGGACGTTTGTGTTCGATGATACCGAAAAAGAGAACCTCACAGAAATGAATGAAGTGCGGGAAAAGATTTATGGCTTCTTTGCACCGTTATCGGAAGCGTTCACACAGGGAAAGACTGTGCGTGACGAGACCACTGTGTTGTATGAATTAATTGAAAAATTAGAAATAGAACAAAAATTAAAACAAAAAGAACTGGAATTTGAACGGCAGGGCAATCAGGTCAAGGCGAAAGAGTACGCCCAGATTTACAAAATTGTCATGGATCTGTTTGATAAGGTTGTGGACTTCCTGGGAGGCGAAGTGCTTCCGGTCAAAGAGTATGCGGATATTTTAGACGCCGGATTTGAGGCTGCAAGAGTCGGCGTGATCCCGCCGGGAAATGATAAAGTGACGATCGGTGACATCGAGCGAACCAGATTGAACCATATCAAAATCTTATTTTTCATCGGTGTCAATGACGGTGTTGTGCCGAAAGCGGGCAATGCCGGAGGTATCATCTCGCAGTTTGAACGTGAGAAAATGGTGGCATGTCATCTGGAACTTGCACCGGGTGCGCGTGAAAAAGTGTTCATCCAACGCTTTTATCTATATCTGAATGTGACGAAGCCATCTGATTTTTTATATGTGACTTTTTCAAAAGTGAATGCGGACGGAAAAGCACTTAGAAGGTCGTATTTTGTTGGAACGCTCTTAAAAATGTTCCCAGAGAAAACGGTGGAGGAAATCGAGGAGACAACTTCTGCGGACTGCATCATGACGCCGAAGAGCAGCATGGCGTTTTTCCTGGAGGGACTGCAGGATGATGACAGGGCATCTGATTTTTCTCAGGTAGAAAAAAGAAAATTATGGAATGCTCTCTCAAAATTCTACCTCACAGATTCCGAGTGGAAGCCGGAAACGGAAAAACTTTTAAAAACTGCCTACGAAGTGCACAGCGATGAGCCAATCAGCCACGCAGTGACGCAGGCACTTTATGGAACCGTGTTGGAGAACAGCGTCACAAGACTGGAGCGTTTTGCGGCGTGTGCCTACGCGCATTATCTGAATTACGGTTTACGCCTAAAGGAGCGTCAGCTTTTAGAGTTTGCAAGCGTGGACATGGGAAATATTTACCATGATGCGCTTGAACATTTTTCCAGACGTGTGGAAAAATCAGAGTACACCTGGTTTAACATCCCGGAGGATGTGCAGGAGACATTTATAGAGGAGAGCATGAATGACGCGATTGCCGGGTGCAAAAATGCCGGAGCGTTTGAGAACGTGAGAAACCGTTACCTGACCGGTCGGATGCGCCAGACCATCAAGCGCACGGTGTGGGCACTTACCACCCAGATCCAGAAGGGAAAATTTGTGCCGAGTGATTTTGAGGTGTCCTTTTCGCGGGCAGATAAATTGGACGCCATCCGTTTTCAGCTGAGTGATGAGGAAAAAATGAACCTGCTCGGCAGGATTGACCGTGTGGACACTTACGAGACGTCGGATAAAGTTTATGTGAAGATTATTGATTATAAATCGGGAAACACGAGTTTTTCACTCGTCAATCTGTATCACGGACTGCAATTACAGCTTGTGGTCTATATGAATGCGGCATTGGAATTAGAGGAAAAACGCCATCCGGGCAAAAAAGCGGAACCGGCGGGTATTTTCTACTATCACATTCAAAATCCGATAGTAGACGGACTTGGAAATGAGACAGAGGCAGAAATACGAAACAGCGTTTTGGAGCAGTTAAAATTAAATGGTCTGGTGAACGATGATCCGGAAATCTATGAGGCGATGGATTCAGATTTTGCCGGAAATTCTTCGGTCATCCCAATCGGAAAAAAAACGGACGGAAGCTTAAAAGCAACTTCCAAGGTTGCCAGTACTTACGATTTTTCTGTGATGTCTGATTATGTACAGGAGAAAATCAAAGAGACCGGGAAAAAAATCTTTGCCGGAGATATTTCGATTCATCCATACTCGCTGGACGGAAAAAGTGGCTGTGATTACTGTCCATACCATACCGTCTGCGGTTTTGACACCCGGATGCCGGGTTATTCCTATCATAAACTGGAAAAATTTGACAGTGCGGACGAGATATTAAAGCGTATGGAAAACGAAAAGCAGGAACAGTAAATAACAGGAGTGAGAAATATGGGAGTTTCATGGACCACAGAGCAGCAGCAGGTCATTGACTTAAGAAATCGAAATATATTGGTATCTGCGGCAGCAGGTTCTGGAAAGACCGCTGTTTTAGTAGAGCGGATCGTGAAAATCATAACAGACAAAAATCATCCGGTCGACATTGACCATCTGCTGATCGTGACGTTTACCAATGCGGCAGCGGCAGAGATGCGGGAGCGAATCGGAAATGCGATTGAGAAAGCGTTAGACGAACAGCCGGGGAATGAGCATCTGTTAAGGCAGTTGACCTTGATTCACAATGCACAGATCACGACCATCGACAGCTTCTGTCTGTATGTGGTGCGCAATCATTTTCATGAGATCGATCTGGAACCGAATTTCCGTATCGGGGATGAGGGTGAGTTAAAATTACTGCGCGAGGATGTTCTTGGCAGAGTTTTGGAACAAAATTATGAGGAGCCTTCGGAAGCATTTTCCGATTTTGTGGAGGGCTATGCTTCGGGAAGAACCGATGCTGCATTAAATGAGATGATCCTTCAGTTATATGAGTTTTCCAGAAGTTATCCGTGGCCGGAAAAATGGCTGGATTCGTTTGTGGGAGCCTACCGCATCGAAACCAGGGAGGAGTTAGACCGCGCAGAATGGCTTGCTCCGCTCACGGAAAATATCTGTTTTGTCTTAAAAGACTGTGAACAGCTCTTAAAGCAGGCGCTTGCAATTACACAGCAGGATGACGGACCGGATATGTACGAGAAAGCAGTGCAGAGTGATCTGGAAAAATATGAGGGTTTGTCAAGACTAACCTCTTTCTGTGAACTGTCCGGGGCGCTTTCCGATATCAAATACGACAGACTTGCGAGCAGCAGAGGGTTTGAGGGAGATCCCGATAAATTAGAGCTGGTGAAAAGTCTCAGGGAGCAGGCAAAGGATGTGGTGAAAAAACTCTGCAAACAATATTTTTTCTGTTCGCCGGAGATGATGATAGAGCAGTTAGAGCGCACGGAGCCGATGTTAGAGGAGGTTGTCCGTCTCACAAAGCAGTTTGCAGATGAGTTTGCAGCCGCAAAACGCCGGAAAAATCTGGTGGATTTCCATGATGTGGAACATTTTGCATTGCAGATCCTTGTGGATGAGGAGACGGAGAAGGCGAAAAAGACTGCGGAAGAGTTCCGGGATACCTTTGAGGAGATCATGATCGACGAGTATCAGGACAGCAACGAAGTGCAGGAGACACTGCTTCGCTCCATTTCCAGAGAGGAGCGTGGGGAAAATAATATTTTCATGGTCGGGGATGTAAAGCAGAGTATTTACCGGTTCCGTCTCGCAAGACCGGAACTTTTCATGAAAAAATACGATTCCTATTCGCTGGAAGAGAGCACCACGCAGCGTATCGACCTGCACAAAAACTTCCGAAGCAGAGAGGAAGTCTTGACCTGCACAAACGATATTTTTTATAAAATTATGGCGCGGAGTCTTGGAAATGTGGAGTATGACGCGGAGGCTGCACTGTATCCGGGGGCAAGCTATCCTGTCAGCGCGGACTTCATCCCGGAGATCCTGCTTGCAGACAGCAACGACGAATTATTGGAGGACACCGAACTTACGGATAAAAAGACACTGGAAGCGAAAATTGTGGCAGAAGAAATAAAGCATCTGATGAAAACGCAGCAGGTCACGGACAAGGCAGCCGGAACACTTCGGGCGGCGCATTACTCCGATATTGTAATTTTGCTCCGTAGCCTGTCCGGCTGGGCGGATTCGCTTGTGGAAGTGCTGAACGGAAATGGAATCCCGGCGCACACGGTTTCTTCAACCGGTTATTTTTCCACGGTGGAAGTGCAGACGGTACTGTCCATGCTGAGGCTTTTGGATAACCCAAGGCAGGATATTCCGATGGCGGCAGTGCTCCGCTCGCCGATGGCAGGGCTTACCGATGAGGAGCTTGCGGTGTTAAGGCTTGAAGATGGCAGTGTGCCTTTTCATGAAGCGGTGCTTGAACTGGCAGAAGGACTTTATGAAGAGGACGGGCAAAAAGAAATTTCAGATTCAGAGGCAGATCGGAAGCAGGGAAGAAACGCGGATGAGAAAACAGAAAATCATATAGAGATAACCGCTCACCGGAAATTACTCAAATTTTATAAAAAATACAAGCAATTACGGCAGCTCGTCCCGGACACTCCGATCCATGAGCTGATCGAGATCATCCTGCGCGAGACCGGATACGGTCATTATGTGGCGGCAATGCCGGCAGGAAACAGAAGAACGGCGAATTTAAACATGCTTTTGGAAAAAGCCGCAGCCTACGAGAAAACGAGTTACAAGGGACTGTTTCACTTTGTGCGTTACATTGATGAACTGCAGAAATATGATGTGGATTTCGGTGAGGCAGACATGGTCGGGGAAAACGAGGACGTTGTCCGAATTATGAGTATCCATAAGAGCAAAGGTCTTGAGTTCCCAATTGTGATCGTGAGCGGTATGGGCAAAAATTTCAATAAACAGGACACACGGAGCAAAATGGTGCTTCACCCGGAACTTGGTATTGGTCTTGACTACATGGACGGAAAAAAGCGTATCAAATCACCGACTATCGTAAAGAAGGCGATTGCAAAGCAGATCGATCTGGAAAATCTCGGAGAGGAACTTCGTGTGCTATACGTTGCCTTAACCCGTGCAAAAGAAAAGCTCATTCTCACCGGAACCTTAAAAGATGCAGCCGAAAAACTGGAATTTTACAGACAGCAGGCGAATCTTTCGAAAGCAGCAGACAGACCGCTTTCCTACCTTACAAGAGAAGGGGCTTCCGGTTATCTGGACTGGATACTTCCGGCAGTGCTTTCCTATGGGGACAAATACCCGGTCCGGATCGTGGAAGCGGCAGAGCTTGTTTTAGACGAAGTGGAAAACCAGTTAGAGCAAAATGAAGATCTGACAGAGCGGATCAAAGAGATTGAAGCGGCGGACACACAGCTGGTTGGACAGTTAAAACAGCGATTTTTGCAGCGTTATCCATATCAGGTTGACGTTTTGAGGAAAAACAAATATTCCGTATCCGAATTAAAGCACCGTGCGATGCGTGAACGGTTTGAGGCAGAACAGGAGGAGACGGTCCCGGCATTTTTGGAAGAACCTGTGACACCAACGATCCCTCTTTTTATCCAGAGAGAGGAGAGTGTGGAACAGGAAACACCAAACCGTGGTGCACTAAGAGGAACCGCAGTGCACCGCGTCATGGAGTGCTACGATTTTGCCTCAGAAAAAAGTGTATATGAACAGATGGAAGCTATGGAAAAAGAGGAGAAGATCACTGCGGATATGCGCGCACTTGTGAAAGAGCAGACTGTGGCAGATTTTGTTTCCTCGGAAACAGGAAAGCGGATGGCTCTCGCACAGCGCGGGGGAGCACTTTACCGTGAGAAACCATTTGTCATGGGATTTACGGAAGAAGAGCTGGAAAACTATGGTTTCGGAGTAGGCAGTAACACAGATTCCTGTGAGAACATCTACGAAAAAACAGACAGCGATCAGGAAAAGGAAGAACAGAAAAAAGTCCGTCATGAGGAGGACTTAACCTTAATTCAGGGAATCATCGATGTATTCTGGATCGAGAAAGACGGAATCGTCCTGCTTGACTATAAGACCGACCGTGTGCAGCAGGCAAAGGAACTCATCGACCGCTATGCAACACAGTTAAAGCTTTATGCGGATGCGTTGGAGCGGGTTTTTGCCGCACGAAAGCTCAAAGTGAAGGAAATTTTGATTTATTCATTCTCACTAGAGCAATTGATCACTTTATAAC
>ERZ773114.3498-NODE-3498-length-12824-cov-11.538413_pt1 | contig 12824 bp, 9 predicted proteins | sample MGYA00580564_ERZ773114 | MGnify/ENA primary metagenome ERZ773114 (study PRJEB29015, sample SAMEA2737836) | human gut metagenome | biome: human gut; feature: human-associated habitat; material: faeces | place: China | collected 2012 ...
TAAATAACTGGAGAATTTTTCCCCGGTTTCTTTCTGGAACTTGCGGCTGACATAGTCGGTGTTCATGAACAGGTACTGTTCTGCAATGGATTTTAAGGTCAGATTGGGGCTGGAAATGTGCTCCTCCACATATTGGAATATTCGAAGAACCATGGCACTGACGGGCTGACTGCCCTGGTGTTCATGGTTCTTTTTCATGTTCACGAAATACTGGCAGACCTTCTTTTTTAAGTTATCCAAAGACTTCTCCTGGTTGATCTCCATGAGAAAATCCGTCAGGTCCGCAGCCGTAAAGCCCAGATTCGATGGACCGAGCTTTAAGAGAAGACTGCTGACAGACTGTTTTAGAAACTGTAGATCCTGGACATTGTTGATGGTCTCCAAAAGCGGGGCCAGCTCCTGGTTGTTGTCACCAAAGAGCTGGGAAGCCAGGCGCTCCAGCTCCGCGGACAGAAGACCATAATTACAGGTGGCGATCACATGGAAGTTGTGGATGTAGCAGATCATGTTGTAACGGCGGACCTTGTTCAGAATGACCGGAAGCAGCTGGGCCAGATCCGGAAATGAAGCCGTCTGGATCTCCTGGTGCGCCGTCTGTCCCGAAACGGAAAGGTTGGATAAAAACTCCAGAAATTCCTGAAAAACAGGATCTTGCTCCCCACAGTCCTTGGCAAAGAGGATCAGGGTATTGCGGGTATAGACTCCGTGAAGGGTGGTAAACGGCATATGCTGTTCCCACGTTCTGTACAACGGCACCTACATTGATAGGAATTGCAGGAGGAGCCGGAACCTGACGACCAATAACGGCGTCGATCAGCTGCTTTTCACCTCCCTGCGGATATTTCACCTTCAAAGGCACCACTTCGATACCCGCATAACTGGAAGCTACCTTCGTCATCAACTGAATTGCATCCGGCTTATTGTTCTCGATTCCGATAAACGCTTTATTCACTTTCACGGCTTTCATCAGGATAGACACGCCTACCATGATTTCTTCCGCGTGTTCCAGCATCAGCTGATGGTCGGCAGTCAGATACGGTTCGCACTCTACGGCGTTGATGATGACACACTCTGCCTTGAATGCAGGAGGAGGACACAACTTGACCTGCGTAGGGAAGCATGCACCGCCCAGACCTACGATACCGGCATCGGCAATTTTCTTCACGATTTCCTCGGAAGTCAGACTGCATTCCTTCACCAACGTTTCGGAACGGTCAATGGATTCTTCCCATTCATCCCCTTCTACGTCAATGAATATAGCAGGCTTGGCGTAACCGCTGGCATCGACAATCGTGTCAATCTTAGCGACTTTCCCGCTGACAGACGAATGAATGGCTGCTGATACAAAACCGCCGGGCTCGGCAATCTTTGTACCCACTTTCACAACATCACCTTTGGCAACGATAGGCTTGGCAGGAGCACCGATGTGCTGTCCCAGCAAGATAGCGGCCTTGGCCGGAATCTCTGCCTTGATGATAGGCTGATGTGCTGAAAGTTTATTTTCGTGTGGATGGACTCCACCAATTGAAAATGTCTTCAACATACAATTCTGTATTTTTAGTCGTTTATTTACTTTATTAATTCATACCTCAACTTGGGAAGTCTAAACCTCTGCTTTGGGAGTCTCAACCTCAGCATTAGGAGCTGCAACCTTTACTTGGGGAGCTGCATCGTCAGCCTTCGGTTTGCGCGGCGGGAAGTTGAGGGCAATGATTGTGTTTTGCGGACAAGCTTCCTCGCACTTGCGACAGGATTTACACTTATTGGGGTCAATGTAAGCCAGATTGTTTTCCAGCGTGATAGCCTCGAACGGACAAACCTTCACACACTTGCCGCAACCGATACATGCCACGGTACAAGCCTTGCGTGCTACGGCCCCCTTGTCCTTGTTTACACACTGTACGTAAATACGACGTGATTTCTTGCCTTGAGGACGGATTTCAATAATAGATTTCGGACAAGCCTTGGCACAAGCTCCACAAGCCGTACACTTTTCCTCATCCACTTCGGGAAGTCCGGTCTCCGGATTCATGTGGATAGCATCGAACTGGCAGGCAGCCACACAGTCGCCGCATCCCAGACAGCCATAACTACAACCCGTTTCACCACCATAGAGAGAAGCCGCAATGGCACAACTCTTGGCGCCATCGTATTGGTTCACACGAGGACGGTTGGCACAAGTTCCATTACATCTCACCACCGCAACCATAGGTTCGGCAGCAGCGGCATCCAAGCCCAGAATCTCGGCAATCTTTGTCATGACGGGCTGTCCACCCACCGGACAAAGTTTACCATCCAGCGAACCTGCCTTTACGCAAGCATCTGCAAATCCGCTACAACCGGGGTAACCACATCCACCGCAATTTGCCTGGGGAAGCACCTCTGCTACCTGGGCAATCCGCGGATCTTCATACACGGCGAATTTCTTGGAAGCCACGTAAAGAATAGCGGCCGATACCAGCGCTATAACTCCCAATGAAATCACTGCAATCAGAATTACATTCATAAATTAGTTGTTTATTAATTATTTGTTTTATTATTAGTTAGTTCATCGGTCGTACGGAGAATGAGAACTTCTTACCCATCCGCGACTTGTTCAGCCACAATATATAATAATAAGGTATAAGAAGTGCCAGCGAACAAAGTGCAGAACGCAGCTCGTCATTCCAGATAGCCATAAAGACAAACAGTGAAATTATCAGAATAAGGAAAGGAAATATAAAGGCAAACAGAACTGCCATCACTCCCATTGAAAGTTCGCCCGTCACCCATACACGGTCACCGGGCTGGTAGGATGCGGCATTGGCATCGGCCACATCGACAAGTTTCTCTTTCGTATCCGCAGAGGTACAATGCCCCTTGACACTACACGAAGCGCACGCTGAAGTCTGGATGATTCTCACTTGGAGATGAGAACCGTTTATGTTTTCCACAATACCTTGATGTTTTATAGTATTCGCCATTTTGCAAAGTGTGCATTACAAATCACGGCAAATTTACGCATTATTTGTGAACTGCAAACCTTTCCTATGCATTTTCTGTGTTCGTAAACGTGCTTTTTCTATGTTTTTATGTTTTTTCACCTGCCACAGACTACAAAAAGACAAAAAACAGACGGTCTGTCAAGGAAAAACAGACCGTCTGACTAACCAAAACAGATAATCTGTTCACTCCGAACAGACCATTTGTTTATTTACCATTTATAATTGATACCGAAACTGAGCAATTCTTTTACCTGAAAATAGCTGTCCCCTTCCGTCGGCTTGGCACTGTCGTCATAGCGGGCGTGCACATAGAGCTTGGTGGAAAGATAGCGGTTCAGCACAAAGTTCACCGTGTTTTCCCATTCAATACGTGTCCACTCATAACTGGTCTGGAAGTCCAAGCGGGAATCCAGCGTGATGGAAGGAATGATGGTCCATGAAAGTGTAGGCTGTATCTGCGAACCGAAGTTATGCTTCACGCATTTGCCCTCATCAAGACCGAAACTCACTTCATTCACCCCCTTATTTCCTACATAGCGCAGCATGTACGTCAGCGGAGCCATGAAAACGGACAAGCTGAATTTCTGCTTCTTCAACTTGTAGTCCATACCGATACTGCTCGACCAGTCCGCCGGAGCAAAGAAAGCCGAAACCAGCTCTTCACTGTTGGCCTTGTAGCCATTGCAGAACTGGGTCTTAAACTCAGTCGTGATGGTATAATACCACTTGGACGCAGCCTGAATACCCAGTTTACTGTACAGCCGGAGTTGGTCGGTACTTACCAGATAGTTATGAAACTCGTCGGAAGGTGCGGAGCTGAAGCCCAGCTTGGCATCGAGCAGATTTTCCCACTGCACCTTTTCACGGTCATTATAGTTGGCAAACAGTTGCAGGTTGGCAAGCACGGCGTTAGTGCTCTCACCTCCCTTGTACCAGTTGTCGGAGATATAGTTCTGGGTAATCTGCAATGAACCGTTTCCACCCGTCACCCACCAGTTGGGCTTGTGGATAATCACGTCGGCTTCCTCCTTCACTCCCACCATATTCTCTTGTGCAAACAGTTTCACGACGGACGGCTTGGAAGAAGCCTCCTTCTCTATATTATCCTTGAATATCTTCCCTTTCATCACCTCCTTCTCGGTCATTACAACCAGATTGGGACAATTCACATACGTGTTCAGCAGCGTACGGTCCACCAGTTTGTTGGCTCGGTCCTTTGAGGTGAAACTCAGTGTGTCGAACGGCAACATCTCGCGCGTCAGGGCAGGCACCGTATCAGGCACCTGGAAATGCCAGTCCACCTTGGAAAGGCGTCTCATGGGGGCATAATAATAGGTAAGGGGAAGGAACAACCTATAGTAGTTCGGATTGGAAGGTATATAACGCTCCGGAGTCGTGGGGTCATTCAAATAATCCAGCACTCCGATATACCTTTCATATAATATGGAAACAGTATCCAGCCTGTACCCCATACCTTCCGGTTTCAATTTCAGAATCATGTATTCTTTCATTATATCCGGCAAGGTGTCGGCTTTGGCAGTTGTTTCCTGTCCACTGTTCTTCGAGGCGGTATCCAGCGTATTCTGTGCCATCACCGACGAAGAAATCATCGTAGCAATTAACCAAAATGCAATGTGTCTATTCTTCATAATGCCCTAAAGTCTATGTTTCGAGCGCAAATTTAGCTTAAAATGTTTAGAAAACATAGAAAAGCCATAAGAAAAAGGCAAGAAGGACTTTCTTCGATGAAATCGTATTTTTTAATAATTGTTTCATCGAAACTTTCTCTACTTCCTCTTTTTTTTATAATTTTGCGCTTTTTAAGTTCTACGTGTACTGACGGGAGCAGTGCGCACCCTGAACGACAAGCCGTATAGGCTCTTGGCATTAGATTAAACAATTAATAAAATAATATAGTTGTGGGAGAAACAAAGTATATTTTCGTCACCGGTGGTGTTGCCTCTTCATTAGGTAAAGGTATCATCTCATCCTCCATCGGTAAATTGCTGCAAGCAAGAGGTTACAAGGTAACCATCCAGAAGTTTGACCCGTACATCAACATCGACCCGGGTACACTGAACCCTTATGAACACGGCGAATGCTACGTTACCGTGGATGGCCACGAAGCCGACCTCGATTTGGGCCATTACGAACGCTTCCTGGGCATCCAGACCACCAAGGCCAACAATATCACGACCGGACGCATCTACAAAAGCGTCATCGACAAAGAGCGCCGGGGTGACTATCTGGGAAAGACCATCCAGGTTATTCCCCATATTACAGACGAAATCAAGCGTAATGTAAAACTGCTGGGAAACAAATACAAATTCGACTTTGTTATTACCGAGATTGGCGGTACAGTGGGTGACATCGAGTCTCTGCCCTATCTGGAAAGCATCCGTCAGCTGAAGTGGGAACTGGGAAAAGACGCCTTGTGCGTACACCTTACTTATGTCCCCTACCTGGCAGCTGCCGGTGAGCTGAAGACCAAGCCCACCCAGCACTCCGTAAAGGAACTGCAAAGTGCCGGTATCCAACCCGATGTCCTCGTACTGCGTACGGAACATGAGTTGAGTACCACCCTGCGCAAGAAAGTGGCTCTGTTCTGCAATGTGGACGAGAATGCCGTGGTGCAAAGCATCGACGCGCCTACCATCTACGAGGTGCCCATCTTGATGCAGAGCCAGGGACTAGACGTTACCATTTTGAAGAAAATGGGACTTCCCGTCGGCGACACTCCGGGACTGGGACCGTGGCGCGCTTTCCTCGAACGCCGTCACAAAGCCGAAGAGACTGCCCCGCTGCACATCGCATTGGTGGGCAAATATGACTTGCAGGATGCCTACAAGTCCATCCGCGAGGCCCTTTCACAAGCAGGAACCTACAATGACCGCAAGGTATCGGTAGACTTCGTGAACAGTGAAAAGCTGACTGACGAGAATGTGGCAGAAGCCCTGAAAGGCATGGCAGGCGTACTTATCGGTCCGGGATTCGGCGAACGCGGCGTTGCCGGCAAGTTCGTAGCCATCAAATATGCGCGTACACACGACATCCCCACCTTCGGTATCTGTCTGGGTATGCAGTGTATCGCCATCGAATTTGCCCGTAACGTACTGGGTTATGCCGATGCCAACTCACGCGAGATGGACGAAAAGACACCACACAATGTCATCGACATCATGGAAGAGCAGAAGTCCATCACCAATATGGGTGGAACCATGCGTCTGGGTGCCTACGAATGTGTTCTGCAGAAAGGCAGCAAGGCATACGAGGCATACGGTACCGAGCATATCCAGGAACGTCACCGCCACCGCTACGAATTCAACAACAGCTTCAAGGAGGCCTACGAAGCAGCAGGCATGAAGTGTGTGGGTATAAACCCCGAATCGGACCTGGTGGAAATTGTTGAGATTCCCGCATTGAAGTGGTTTGTCGGTACCCAGTTCCATCCCGAATACAGCAGTACGGTATTGCATCCGCACCCACTGTTCGTAGCATTCGTGAAGGCCGCCATCGAAAATGAAAACGAAAATAAATAATTTGTAATAAGTAATTTGTAATCAACAAAGAATGGATAAAAATACCATCACAGGTCTTGTTCTGATAGCGATATTGTTAGTAGGTTTCAGCTTTCTGAGCCGTCCCAGCCAGGAGCAGTTGGAAGCACAGCAACGTTACTACGACTCCATAGCCCAGGTGCAACAGCGCGAGGCTGACTTGAAAGCCAAGGCAGAAGCAGCCCTGGCCAACGAAAGTGGAGCGGAAGCAAGCGTTGACTCCACTGCCCTCTTCTTCGACGCCCGTCAAGGAACCAACTCGCAGGTAACCATCCAGAACAACCTGGCAGAAATAACCGTAGATACAAAAGGCGGACGCATAGCTTCGGTCACACTGAAGGAATACATGGGACAAGACAAGACGACCCCCGTCACACTGTTCAGCGGCAATGACGCTTCCATGAATTTCCTCTTTTACAACAAGAAAGAGACTATCCAGACGGAAGACTATTATTTCACCGCAGTAAACCGTACGGACAGTACCGTCACCATGCGTTTGTCGGCAGACAGCAACAGCTATATCGACTTTACATATCGCATGCACAATGACACATACCTGATAGACTTTACTATTCAGGCAGTCAATATGGAAGGTAAGCTGGCGGCTACCAACAATTATGTGGACATCGAGTGGTCTCAGCGTGCCCGTCAGATAGAGAAGGGTTACACCTACGAGAACCGTCTGGCTGAACTGACTTACAAAATCACCGGAGAGGGTACCGATTATCTGTCCGCCAACAAGAACGACGAAAAGGAAGTTCCGGAACGCCTGGACTGGATTGCTTTCAAGAACCAGTTCTTCTCTTCAGTATTTTTGGCAGATGCCGACTTTGAAAAGACCAAACTGAGTTCCAAGATGGAGACTCAAGGCAGCGGCTACATCAAGGACTATTCTGCGGAGATGAGCACGAAGTTCGACCCTGCCGGCAAGGAACCTACCCAGCTGTTCTTCTACTTCGGCCCCAATCACTACAAGACTCTGACCGCACTCGACAAGGGGCGTGACGAGAAGTGGGAGCTGAACCGTCTGGTCTATCTGGGCTGGCCGCTCATCCGCTGGATAAACAAATGGTTCACCATCAACATCTTCGACTGGTTGTCCAGTTGGGGGTTGAGCATGGGTATCGTACTGTTGTTCATGACGTTAATCGTAAAAGCTGTAGTATTCCCCGCAACGTGGAAAACCTACATGTCATCCGCCAAGATGCGCGTACTGAAACCGAAAATCGACGAGATAAACAAGAAGTACCCCAAGCAGGAAGATGCCATGAAGAAGCAGCAGGAAGTGATGGGCCTCTACAGCCAGTACGGAGTCAGTCCGATGGGCGGATGTCTGCCGATGCTGATACAGTTCCCTATCTTGATGGCCTTGTTCATGTTCGTGCCGAGTGCCATTGAACTCCGCCAGCAGAGCTTCTTGTGGGCAGACGACCTTTCCACTTACGATGCGTTCATCAACTTCCCGTTCCATATCCCGTTCCTGGGAAGCCACCTCAGCTTGTTCTGCCTGCTGATGACGGTTACCAACATATTGAACACGAAGTACATGATGCAGCAACAGGATACGGGTGCCAATCCGCAGATGGCTGCCATGAAGTGGATGTCATACCTGATGCCTATCATGTTCCTCTTCATATTGAACGACTATCCTTCGGGATTGAACTATTACTACTTCATCTCTACGTTAGTCAGTGTGGTAACAACGCTCATCATGCGCAAGACAACCAATGAGGAAGCCCTTCTTGCCCAGTTGGAAGCCAACAAGAAAGACCCGAAGAAGATGAAGAAAACCGGTTTCGCCGCCCGTCTGGAAGCCATGCAGAAACAGCAGGAACAGATGATGAAAGAAAAACAGAACAAAAAGTAGTAAGACTACCGTTCAAGATATTCTTTTGCAGAAAGCCGGACAATGACATTTGCCCGGCTTTCTTATCCTTACACCAACGAAAAAATTCACAGACTCTAAATTATGCAGACTAAATACACTTACAAACAAATCTGGCTCATAGCCTACCCTATCCTAATCAGCCTCCTTATGGAGCAGATGATAGGTATGACGGACACCGCCTTCCTCGGGCGTGTGGGCGAAGTCGAGCTGGGAGCATCTGCCATCGCCGGTGTCTTCTATATGGTCATCTTCATGGTTGCCTTCGGTTTCAGCATCGGGGCACAGATACTCATTGCCCGGCGCAACGGCGAACGGCAGTATAAGGAAATCGGTGACTTGTTCTATCAGGGCATCTATTTCCAAGTCGGAATGGCGGCAGTCATGTTCCTGCTATCCTATTGTTTCTCACCGATTATCCTGAAACGCATCGTCGCTTCGGAACATATCTACGAAGCAGCCACCAGCTACCTGCATTGGCGTGTATTCGGTGCCTTCTTCTCGTTCAGCGCAGTCATGTTCCGTGCCTTTTTCTTGGGAACCACCCAGACCAAGACACTGACACTGAACTCTATCGTCATGGTGTTGAGCAATGTTGTATTCAACTATATCCTGATTTTCGGTAAATTCGGTTTTCCTGCACTCGGCATTGCCGGAGCCGCCATCGGCTCCTCATTGGCCGAGCTGGTTTCGCTGTTATTCTTCATCCTCTATACCCGTAGCCGTATTGACTGCCGCAAGTACGGGCTGGACCGTATTCCGAAGTTCCGGCTGGACGTATTGAAACGGATGCTGAACGTCTCTTTCTGGACCATGATACAGAATTTCTTCTCCCTCTCCACCTGGTTCTTGTTCTTCCTTTATGTGGAGCATCTGGGAGAGCGCTCGCTGGCAGTGACCAACATTGTCCGCAATGTGTCCGGCATACTGTTCATGGTACTCATGGCATTTGCCTCTACCTGCGGTTCATTGGTCAGCAACCTCATCGGTGCAGGCCACTCCGATTGCGTGGCAGGCACTATCCGGCAACATGTACGCATAGCCTACGTTTTCGTACTTCCGCTGGCATTGCTTTTCGCGCTGTTCCCCAAGCTGATTCTGGGAATTTATACCGACATACCCGACCTGCAGGATGCTGCCGTGCATTCGCTTTGGGTGATGTGCTCCACCTATCTGTTCCTGGTTCCTGCCAATGTCTATTTCCAGGCAGTTTCCGGAACCGGCAATACGCGTACTGCATTGGGCATGGAGCTGGCAACGCTGGTCATCTACACAGCCTATATCACCTACATTATTCTGATTCTGCAACTCGACGTGGCCATTTGCTGGACCTCGGAAATGGTTTATTCCAGCTTTATTCTCATTTTCTGCTGGCTATATATCAAACGTGGGAATTGGCAAGGAAGGAAAATTTAGTATCTTTGCATTGAAATAACCGAAACAAAAAACATATATGAAACAAGTAAATCTACTACTTATGTCAGCAGCCATGACATTGGCCTCCTGCGGAGGAACAAAAGATGCCGGACAGCAGCAGGACGCAGCAGCGCTCATCCAGCGGTCGGACATCAAGATTGAAGGAAAGCGTATGACACCCGAGGCACTCTGGGCGATGGGACGTATCGGCAGTGTAGCCGTATCTCCCGACGAAAAGCAAATTGCCTACACGGTATCCTATTACAGCGTGCCCCAGAACAAGAGTAACAGCGAAGTCTTCGTCATGAATGCCGACGGTAGTGACAATACCCAGATAACGCATGACGCCTGGCAAGAAGAACAGCCCACATGGTTCAAGGACGGCAAGAAGCTTGCCTTCCTTTGCAACGAAAGCGGCAGCAGCCAGGTATGGGAAATGAATCCCGACGGCAGCGGACGCAAGCAGCTGACCCAATACGAAGGAGACATCGAAGGGTTCTCTTTCTCGCCCGACGGCAAGAAACTCCTTTTCATTGCCCAGGTAAAGACCGTGAAGAGTACGGCAGACAAACATCCGGACCTTCCTAAAGCCACCGGCATCATCGTTACCGACCTGATGTACAAGCATTGGGATGAATGGGTGACTACTGCTCCCCATCCGTTTGTTGCTGATTTCGACGGCAATGCCATCAGCAATGTCACTGATATTCTTGAGGGAGAGCCATACGAAAGCCCGATGAAGCCCTGGGGCGGTATCGAGCAGCTGGCATGGAGCCCGTCTTCTGATAAGGTGGCCTATACATGCCGTAAGAAAACCGGACTGGCGTATGCCATTTCCACCAACTCCGACATTTATATCTACGACCTTGCCTCCAAGGAAACCAAAAACATCACGGAAGAAAACAAGGGATATGATACGAATCCCCAATACTCTCCCGACGGCAAATACATCGCCTGGCAGAGCATGGAACGTGACGGCTACGAAGCCGACTTGAACCGCTTGTTTATCATGAACCTCGAGACCGGTGAGAAACGTTTTGTAAGCAAAGCTTTCGAATCGAACGTGGACGCCTTCTTGTGGAACAAAGATTCCCAGAGCATCTACTTCATCGGTGTATGGCATGGCGAGACACAGATTTACAACATCGACCTTGCCGGAAACGACAAGCTTACCCAGCTCACCGACGGCATGTACGACTATGCTTCGCTTGCCCTTTGCGGAGACAAGATTATCGCCAAACGCCATTCCATGAGCATGGGCGACGAAATCTATGCCGTAAACAGTGCACGTAACGGCGACGCTTTTGCAGAAGCAGTGCAACTGACCACAGAAAACAAGCAGATTTACGACCAGCTGGAAATGGGTAAAGTGGAAGCCCGCTGGATGAAGACCACCGACGGCAAGCAGATGCTGACCTGGGTGATTTATCCTCCGCAGTTCGACCCTAACAAGAAGTACCCCACCCTCCTCTTCTGTGAAGGCGGTCCTCAGAGTCCCGTCAGCCAGTTCTGGAGCTACCGTTGGAATTTCCAGATTATGGCGGCAAACGACTATATCATCGTAGCTCCCAACCGTCGTGGTCTTCCGGGCTTCGGTGTAGAGTGGAACGAAGCCATCAGCGGTGATTATGGCGGCCAGTGCATGAAGGACTACTTCACTGCCATTGACGAAATGGCGAAAGAACCTTTCGTCGACAAAGACCGCCTGGGTTGCGTAGGTGCCAGCTTCGGAGGTTTCTCCGTATATTGGCTTGCCGGACACCATGACAAACGCTTCAAGGCATTCATCGCACACGACGGTATCTTCAACATGGAAATGCAATATCTGGAAACGGAAGAGAAATGGTTTGCCAACTGGGATATGGGCGGCGCTTATTGGGAAAAGAACAACGCTACGGCACAACGCACTTTTGCCAACTCCCCGCATCTCTTCGTCGACAAATGGGACACCCCTATCCTCTGCATCCACGGAGAGAAGGACTTCCGCATTCTTGCCAACCAGGCAATGGCCGCCTTCGATGCAGCCGTGATGCGTGGCGTTCCTGCCGAACTGCTTATCTATCCGGACGAAAACCACTGGGTACTGAAACCTCAGAATGGCGTGCTGTGGCAACGTACCTTCTTTGAATGGCTGGACAAATGGTTGAAGCCGGCTAAGTAAAGCCCCTCAAAAACGATAAAAACAAATAGTCCCGGATTCTTGACAAAGAATCCGGGACTATTTGTTTTTATTGTACACCGCCCGATTCATTTTTTATGACTATAATTTGAAAGTATTAGGTGTAATACGTACCTTGATAGAAGTCCAAGAAAAAATCAAATCTCATCCCGATTTAAAGAAACGTTACTTTCTTAAGCCTGATGAAGTTATTTTATTGGCAGACGGAACAAAAATTGTTGTCAACAACCAGTGGGGAACATTATTTCCAAGATTTCTTGAAGCAGCAAAGAAACTGTACCAAGTAACCAATGATTCGGAAAGCAATACTCCAATATCCCGATTAAAGATTACTTTTGGTAATGGGAAAGTAATTCAAGAGATATGTCTTGAAAAATACTTTTTCATGAAGAGTACGTATATTACGCTCAATAGTAAGATACACCCTATCAAGAAGATATAGCCATACTGTTGGTAATAAATATATCCTACTATTATAAAAGTCTGTATTGTCATATAGGCCAGAGAGACTATGACATGAGGAATCTTCAGCTCATTCGCCATAATCTGATACAGATGTTTGCGATGCGGCAGCCCGATATTCTCATGAAGCATCAGGCGGTGAATGATAGTCAGTACACTATCCACACCATAAACGGATAAAAGGACTATCCAACTGAAATCTTCCGTTTCAATGATGAGCCTGCCTATCAGGAAAAGAAGGATAAAGGCAATGCTCACCGACCCCACATCACCGGCAAAGCATTTAGCACGCTTGCGGAAATTGAAGAAACAGAAGACTAGAACGGAACAGATAACGGTAT
>ERZ773114.3500-NODE-3500-length-12820-cov-3.937015_pt1 | contig 12820 bp, 10 predicted proteins | sample MGYA00580564_ERZ773114 | MGnify/ENA primary metagenome ERZ773114 (study PRJEB29015, sample SAMEA2737836) | human gut metagenome | biome: human gut; feature: human-associated habitat; material: faeces | place: China | collected 2012 ...
CCCGGCTCGTAAGTGGTGGAGATACAGTAGTTCTTCCACAGGTAGTTCAGATTATCCAATAGCTGCTCATCTGTCAGGGCATCGATATCTTCCTGGGCAAAATAGGTATCTGTCTTCGTCAGTACCTGGTAACCGTTGGCATTGGTCACCATCTCGATCTTACGGGATCCCAAAAGGGCGTCCGTATTCCTGGTATCGTTCAGGTCATAGGTAGGATAGCTGGCCATGGCCAAAATATTGCCGGTATTGACTTCCATGATGATGCAGCCCACATTTTCCGCACCGTTACCGGGATGTACCGCATCCTTATGCTCCTCGTTAAACTGCTTCAGATATTTCTCCACAATACCCTGGATATTGGCATCAATGGTACTGTGTATCGTGTTACCGTCCACTGCCGGCTTGATCGTACGCTCCAGGTTGGCATCGTCATTCAGATAGCCGTACTCTCTTCCGGTGGTTCCGTTCAGAACATCATTGTAATACTCTTCCAGACCGTACTGTCCTTCATTGTCCGCTCTGGAAAATCCGATCACATCTGCCGCCAGAGAACCGTTGGGATAGACTCTCTTATATTCCTCTTCAAACCAGACACCACGGATCTTGCTGTTCTCCAGTGCTGCCGCCTGGAATCCGCTGATCTGGTCATAAGTCATCCTCCGAAGAGGCACATACCAGGAAGATTCGGGGTGAGACGTTACATACTGCCGCACTGCCGTCATGTCCAGATCCGGAAAATTTGCACCCAATGCTTCCATGGTGGGTTCCAGATAATCCTCCCGATCCAGCATTACCCTGGCATCGATGACCAGATTATATACTTTCTCGCTGACCGCCAGTTTGGTTCCTTTGGCGTCCACAATATCGCCGCGCCGGAAAGGTAATGTTATGGAATCATATTTCTGCTGAGACAGCACCTGTTTCTCGTAAGCTGCACCATCTGCTTTCACGATCCATGTAAGGCGCACCGATAAAAGAATAAATGCCAAAATGATCAGTGCATAAAGACACAGGAGCTTTTTCTGCATTTTTACGGAAAATTTTTTAGGTTTCTGTTCTTTCACACTTCGGGCCTCCCGGGCTTAGTTCTGACTGTTATCAGCCTGACGCATGTAGTCATTGCTGTTGCTCTCATAAGGGATTACCTGTCCCTCGGCTGCATAGGTCATTCCCAGTTCGCCGATGGCAATCCTCTTGATCTCTTCCAGGTTGATATTACTGGTAATGCGACTGTATTCTTCATCATTTGCCAGCTTCAGAGAGTTCAACTCGCTCTCCATTCTGGATACTTCCGTGATCCTGGCAGTCAGTTCTGACTGCATCTGAATATAGTTCACCAAAAAAAATGCACATGCCACCAGTGCCACCATCAGAAAAGTCACATAGCCGATGCTCATATGTCTTGCTTTTTCTCTGTTTTTTCTCGTCTCGTGAGACAGCTGTCTCCGGGGCTCTTCCATCTGCCTGCGGATCTGTAAGTCTCTCGCTGTATTATCATATATGTATGGGGTATTACTTCTTCTCTGTGCCATACTTTATTCCCACTTTCACTGATGAATATTTTAAATTCTTTATTTCTTTTCAAACACGCGTAACTTCGCGCTCTTGGATCTGCTGTTTACTTCCAGTTCTTCCGCACCGGGCAGAATCGGTTTTCTGGTGATCACCTTTCCCTTGGAGACCTTACCGCATACACACACCGGAAATTCCGGAGGACAGGTACAGGGATTTTCATTCCTGCGGAACGCATTTTTCACGATCCGGTCTTCCAGAGAATGGAAGGTGATGATGCAGAACCTCCCACCGGGATGCAACAGATCGATCAATTCGTCCAGTGCCTTTTTCAGTACTTCCAGTTCCTGATTGCACTCAATGCGGATCGCCTGGAATGTCTGCTTGGAGGGATGTCCGTTCTGCCGCATCTTCGCCGGAACTGCAGCTTTGATGATCTCGTTTAATTCAAAGGTAGTCTCAATGGGCTTGTCCGTCCTGTTTTTTACAATATGTTTCGCAATGTTTTTCGCAAACGGATCTTCGCCGTAATCCCGGATGATATGATACAGCTCCATCTCGGAATAGTTGTTCACGATGTCTCTCGCCGTCAGGGTCTGTCTGCGATCCATCCGCATGTCAAGCGGTGCATCAAATCGGTAAGAAAACCCTCTGTCCTCGGTATCTAACTGGTAGGAAGAGACTCCCAGATCCAGCACGATGCCGTCCACACCGGTGACTCCGTATTCTCTGAGTGCCTCCACCGCATTCACGTAATTGTTGCGGATCACGGTCACTTTATCTCCAAAGCATCGTAATCTCTCCGATGCCGCCGCGATCGCCGCGTCATCCTGATCGATCCCGTAGAAATGTCCGTTCTGTAAGCGGCTGCACACTTCATATGCATGTCCGCCGCCTCCTAAGGTTCCGTCCACATAGATGCCGTCCGGTCTGATATTCAGTTGTTCGATGGTCTCATGCAACATCACAGAATAATGATTAAATTCCACGACGGTCATCCTTTCCTGCTTCTTTTAAATGGTCAGTCCCAGTCCTTCCATGGCACCGGTGATCTCATCCATATCCGCATCCAAGTTCATGGCCTCCCACTTATCCTTGCTCCAGATCTCCACGCGGCTGCCGACTCCGACTAACACCACATCTTTTTCCAGTCCGGCGAATTCTCGCAAGTGTGCCGGCAACAGGATTCTTCCCTGCTTGTCCACTTCCACCGTAGCCGCACCGGCTAAGAAGAAACGGGCAAATTGTCTTGCTTCCTTATTGATCAGAGGTAATGAGGTCAGCTTCTGTTCAAAAGCATTCCAGTCATCGCCCGCATACACAAATAAGCAGCCATCCATTCCCTTGGAAATCACAAATTCCTCGCCCAAAGTCTCTCGGAATTTCGCCGGAATGATCAACCTGCCTTTCGTATCTAACGTATGGTTGTACTCGCTCATAAACATCGCACTCACCACCATTCATCCAAAATGGGACTGCCACGAAAAAGGAGGTCATTTTTTCAAAAATCTACCACTTTGTGGCACTTGCCTCCACTTTTTCCCACTTTTATTATGATTTTATACTAAATTAAGGGATTTTACAAGAGAAATCAAGTAGCTTTTTTCGACGGCGGAATCCAAAAAAGCGCCCCGTCCTACGACAAGAGCGCTCTTTTCCACTATATGTGGTAAAAAAATAAGAGCAAACACAATATCTATGTATTTGCTCTTATTTCGATATTCTTAATAAATTTTTAAAAATTTTTAATTTTTTTCCACTTTCGGCTGTTTTTTCAGGTGCATACGTACCACAATGTCCGTCACCACCGCGAAGATCACCATGCACAGGGATAATACCTGGGATACGGCGAGGCTCGTTCCGGGAATAAACAGGGTATCTGTCCGGATACCTTCGATCCAGAATCTGCCAAGACCATAGCCTCCGAAGTACAACAGACAGATCTCGCCCTCGAACTTTTTGTGCTTGCGGTATACCAGCATAATGAGCAGAATCATCAGATTCCACAGACTCTCATAGAGGAATGTGGGATGTACCTGAATGTAATTGGTACCTTCCACAATATGTGCTGCCACATTCCCGGAAATATCCCGACTGCGCACCGCTTCGATGGGAAGCCGCATTGCCAGAAAATTATCCGTATATTCTCCGAACACTTCACGGTTCATGAAATTGCCCCAACGCCCGATGGCCTGTCCTAAGATCAATCCCGGTACACACAGATCTCCCAGCCGGAAAGGCTTGATCTTCTTGATCTTACAATATAGAAACAATGTCAGAAAAGCTCCGATCACACCGCCGTAGATCGCCATACCACCGTTACGGGTATTGAAGATGCTGAGCAGATTATCCTTGTAATAGTCCCAGGCAAAGATCACATAATAGATTCTGGCACCGATCACGGAAAAGATCACGGCATAAATAGCGAAGTCCCAAATAGTATCCGGATTCTCTCCGCTCACCTTTGCCTGGTGCACTGCCATCAGAATTCCCGCCAGTACACCGATACCGATGATCAGACCGTAAAAAGCGATCTCGAAACCGAATACGGTAAAGCTTCTGGGAACATTTTCCAGGTAAATGCCTAAATGGGGAAATGCTATATCTCCTGCATTCATCATAATATTTATATCCTTTCTTAGTATTAACCGGCTTCTCCGCGCTTTGCGCTCTCGAATCCGGCATATCAGACGTTAAATCTGAACAGGATCACATCGCCGTCCTGTACGACATAGTCCTTGCCTTCCATGCCGACCAAGCCTTTCTCACGGGCAGCTGCCAGAGAGCCCTGCTCTAAGAGATCCTTGTAATTTACAACTTCCGCCTTGATGAAGCCTCTCTCGAAATCGGAGTGGATCTTGCCGGCTGCCTGAGGCGCCTTGGTACCGATCTTGATGGTCCATGCTCTGGTCTCATCCTCTCCTGCGGTTAAGAAGCTCATCAGACCTAAGATATGATAGCTTGCCTTGATCAGCTTCTCCAGGCCGGATTCCGTTAATCCCAGATCATCCAGGAACATTGCCTTCTCGTCATCATCCAGTTCGGAGATCTCTTCCTCGATCTGTGCGCAGATGACGAATACTTCGCTGTTCTCACTTGCAGCGAACTCTCGCACCTTCGCTACCATCTCATTGGATGCGCCGTCGTCTGCCAGATCATCCTCGGATACATTTGCCGCATAGATCACGGGTTTGTAGGTCAGCAGATTATATTCCTTTATCAGAGCCAGTTCATCCTCATCGGTGACTTCCAGGCTCTTCGCCATCTTACCGCTTTCCAGATGCTCCTTGATACGCTCTAAGAGTGCCAGCTCCTTGGCATAGGTCTTGTCCATTCTGGCAGCCTTGACTACCTTGGACAGTCTTCTCTCCAGTACTTCCAGATCTGCGAAGATCAACTCTAAGTTAATGGTCTCGATATCCCGCAAAGGATTGACACTACCGTCCACATGGATGACATTGGGATCCTCGAAGCATCTTACCACATGGACAATGGCATCCACCTCACGGATGTTGCTTAAGAACTGGTTGCCCAGTCCTTCACCTTTAGAAGCACCCTTTACCAGACCTGCGATATCTACGAATTCGATCACAGCAGGGGTCACTTTCTTGGAATGATACATCTCTCCCAGCGCTTTTAATCTGTCATCCGGAACTGTTACCACGCCCACATTGGGGTCGATGGTACAGAAAGGATAGTTAGCGGATTCCGCTCCCGCCTTGGTCAGGGAATTGAAAAGTGTACTCTTTCCCACGTTGGGAAGACCTACGATACCCAGTTTCATGATTTATTTACCGTTCAGACCTAACGACAGGGTCTGCCTTTCTTGTATTTTCTATTCTTTATTTCACTCATAAGTCCATCCGCCTCCGTACAGAGACAAACGAATCCGAAATAGTATTATAGCATACCTCACACTCTTTGCAAAGTCCCTACTGTTCAAAGTAAGTATTGATTCCGGTGAGAAGTCCTGTGGCTAATTGTTCCAATATCACATCGCTGTGGTCCGAATACGCATTTCCCAGTTCCATATCCACAGAAGGGATCGTGCTGTAGGATGTCTGGGTCAGGTCAATGCCCATATGTCCTTTCCCATAAATTGTGGCTCCCTGCTCCCGCAGTCCTTCCACCAGATCCGTTCCCAGGGTATCGTGTTGCTGCCAGTGCGATGCCACCGGCTCCATGTTTTTCAGTGCTTCCGGCACCGAGATGTAGAAGCATCCCTTGTCGTAATTTTTGCTGTCACCGCTGTCCCAGTGCAGCGCAATATGGCAGTCCGCGACATTGTTGCAGATCACAGTCCGCGCCACATTGTCTAACTGCACATCCTCACTGTCCCGTAGCATCAGCACATCATAACCGGAGGATAACAGCTTATCCCGCAGGATCTGTGCCATACGTAATGTCACCTCCCGCTCCGGTGTGCCGTCCTGAAACGTCATGCCTCCGGAAACTGCTGCAGCTTCCATTGCTCCCGCCGCCGTACTGCCTCCGGTGACTTTCGCCGAGCCGTCCGGATGACACAGCGTCTTTACATTTGCACCGCCCGCCGTCCCGTGTCCGGCATTGACACCGATGACGATGCCTTTGCGTCCGGATTCCTCCGACGCCAGGTACAGCACTGCTGCTCCGGTATTGATCTTAGAATGATCCGCATATTCCCATGTGGAATCCAGGGTGATCTGCTGCAAGTTGGTGTATTCCTCCGGTTGCATCTGTGGTGTGACATTTGCCATTCCCTGTGGTGCCGCACTCTCTGAAACCATAGCTTCTATAATTTCTACATTCTCTATGGTCTCTGTGCTCTCCACGGTTTCTGTGCCCTTCACGGTCTCTGTGTTCTCCACGGTTTCTGTGCTCTTCACGCTTTCCGTACTCCCGGTATTTTCCTGTGTTCCACAGGCAGTCAGGGTAAGCGCCAGCACCATAATGGTTACTCTCACCGCCACCCTGTATTGTTTTCTGTGAAGCATTTGTCTTTTTCTCCTCCGATATGAAAAGAACCACAGCTGTGAACTTACAGCTATGGTTCTTCTGTTCTCTCTTCCTTATTCCGCTCATTTCGGAACACATCCTCTGATTAGCCGCGCAGTTTGAAATGCTCTAACAGCTCGTTCAGAGTAGTAGCAGATGCGGAAAGCTCCTCGCTGGTAGCGGAAGTCTCTTCAGCTGCTGCAGAGTTAGACTGGATAACATCATTGATGTCTCCCACACCCTTTTTGATATTTTTAACGGAAACCGCCTGTTTGTCAGACGCAGTACGGATATTGGCAACCTCCTGGATGATCTGATCCAGCTCAGCCATAACCTCCTGCATAGCATCATTGGTCTCCTTGGTGACCTTATTACCCACCTCTACCTCGTTCATGGACTCTTCGATCAGCTTCTTGGACTCTACTGCGGAATTAGCACTCTCTTCTGCCAGCTGTCTGATCTGATCTGCCACGACTGCAAAGCCTCTTCCTGCCTCTCCGGCACGGGCTGCCTCGATGGAGGCATTTAAGGACAGCAGATTGGTCTGGGATGCGATATTCTCAATATCTGCGATGATCTTTTCAATGTTCTGGGTCGTTGCGTTGATCTTCTTCATGGCATCTACCAGCTCATCCATCTTCTTCTGGCTGTTGGCTGCCTCGATACCTACCTTTTTCGCCTTGTCATGTACAATGTCGGTAGACTTGGTATTCTCCAGTACCTGACTGGTTACTTCGTCTACGGTAGCCACCAGTTCTTCTACGGATGCTGCCTGATGGGTAGCGCCCTCCGCTATATCCTGTGCACTGACTGCCAGCTGATTGCTGCCCGCAGATACCTGCTCGGAGGAATCCTGAATACCGTGCATGGTCTCGCTGACCTTATTTACCATTTCATCCAGCTCATCCAAAACATTTCGGAGCAGTCCGACATATGCCTCCGGGCAGCTGCTGTGAACATCAAAATTACCATCGGAAAATTGCTCTACAATAGTCTGCAGATCTGATACAACCTTTTTCAAAATAGCTGCGGCGGTCTCAAAGCTGTCGGAAAGTCTGCCCAGCTCATCCTCAGATTCATAAGGTACACCGATCTCAAAATCACCGGATGCGATCTTCTCAGACGCAGTTACCAGGTTCGTGATCGGATCTATCAGCATTTTGGCAAGCATTTTCGACATGGATGCATTAAATATGATAGCTAAAACAAGTAAAACCACAACAACTATACTTCCTATATAGCCTTTTGACCGTATCAATTCCACCACTGCCACCAGTGCCAGCACCACATATAAAATATCCATGATGCGGAACGCAAAAGACAGCTTATTTTTAATTGGTTTGTCTCTTAGTATTTCTTCCAATTTTTTCATTTGTTTCTGCTCCTTCCGTGAATTAACCTTCCTGTATTTTATTTTAATTTTCCTTATCTGTTTCGTCAAGATGAAGCTTCTTAAAATTATGTAAAAATTAAGTATGGGAAGCCCTGCTCATCTCCAGTAATTTATCTCTCATTTCATTCTCAATGCGCTGTAAATCTTCCTCAGCGCTCTGTCTTCTCGCACGTCCCTCTTCCTGGATCTTCATGACCTCATCCAATGTCGTCATCAGTGTCTGATTGGTACTCTTAAGTGTCTCTATATCCACAATTCCCCGCTCGGATTCCTTCGCTGTCTCCACAGAAGCCACCTTCAGTGCTTCCGCGTTCTTCTTCAACAGTTCATTGGTCATATCCGATACGGCACGCTGTGCCTTGGCGGCATCGGTAGCATGATCCAGACCGATGGCAATGACCATCTGACTCTTCCACAGAGGGATCGTATTCACTAACGTCGACTGGATCTTCTCGGACATGGCGATGTCATTGGACTGGATCAGACGGATCTGGGGTGCCATCTGCAGGGAAATGGCTCTGGTCAGCTCCAGATCATAGATCTTCTTCTCAAACCGCTCACACATTGCCGCGAAATCTTTCGCTGCCTGGGTGTCCTCCGGAAGTCCACTCTTCTGTGCCTTCTCTAAAAGCTCCGGAAGCTCCACACTTTTTGCCTGCGCCAGCTTCTTTTTACCTGCCAGGATATACATGGACAGTTCCTTGAAGTAATTCAGGTTCAGCTGGTACAGCTTGTCCAACACAGCCACATCCTTTAACAGCACTACCTGATGACTCTCCATGGCATCACAGATCTTTGTGATATTGACTTCCGCCTTATCGTACTTTGCTTTCAGATTGCTCAGCTTGTCTCCGCTTTTTTTGAACAGTCCGAAAAATCCCTTATCTTCCTCGGTGTCGAAATCCTTTAACTGTGCCACCACGTCGGTTAACAGATTTCCAACTTCTCCCATATCCTTGGTCCGGACATTACTAAGCGCCGTCTCTGAGAAATCAGCGATCTTCTTCTGGCTTCCGGCTCCGTACTGTAACACCGCCTGGGTATTGGTCAGGTCGATCTGTGCTGCAAAATCATCCACCTGTTTCTGCTCTTCCGGTGTCAGTTCCATCTCGGGAACCGCCTGCTCTTCCACCAACTCCTCCGGCTTCTTCTCCACGATCTCTGCCTTTGCCTCCGCAAAAGGATCCAGTGTAAGAGTCGGTGCTTCTTTTGTTGCTGCGTCTAAATCCATATTCATATTGATACCCCCATTTTTTACTATTACATCATTTAAATTTTACTGTTTTCCCATTACAAAATCGGATTCCGTCAGACCTTCCTTTGCCAGCATGGCCTGTAATACCTGCGCATCCGCCGATGCGTCAAAGGCGGCATCCTGAAACAGATTGTTTAACAATGTCACAAATGCCTGATTGATCATGTCCAGTGTCTTCCCGATCTCTTTCTTGGCATCGAGAATGTCCTCTCCGGGACTACTGACCTCGTCAAATTCCGCATACTGCTCCACCAGCTTTAAAGTAGTGGGCAGATAATAATCCATTAATTTATGCATTCTATGCATCTGCTCCGGGTGCTCCTGCACTCTGTCGAAGATCTCCTTTAACAGATTCTCCAGACGGTACAGCTTCTCGGAGATTGCCTCCTCTTCGATCCGGTCGTTCAGATCCCGCAGATGTCTGATGCATTCCATCCCCTCTGCTACCATACTGTGGAGTTCCTGTTCTCTCTCCGTCTGTGCAGCGTCCTGTGCTGTTCCTTTGTCCGGCATCTGTTTTGCCTGTTCCTCTGATTTTTTCTGTTCCAGATAAGCCTTTTCTGTCTCCAGATATTGATGATAGATCACATCATTTAACATAAAACAGGTCTCTTTGTCATCCAGATGACCGTTAGGGAACATTCCGGCTTTTAACATTTTACGCAGATCCTTTTTTACATAGCGGACGCTTTTGCCGGTATAACGCGCCATCTCCGTGATCACACCGTACATCTTGGTACCGCACAGCTCCAGATATTTCTCCGCACGCTGTAATCTTCTGCGCTGTCCGTTGCCATAGGATATCATCTCCAAAAATACCAAAGAAAGTACTCCCGGAAGAATTGCCGCACTTAAACTTGCTGCACTAAAAGCTGCCAGGAGAAGCTGTACCAAAAGTCCCAGTCCGGAAAAGCCAAGTCCGATGCCGCCGAACACGGTACATAAAGTTCCGGACACGCTTCCCTTTTTCTCCATTTTTACCAAAGAAGTCATCTCGGAAGCCGTAGCCTTTCTGGTTGCCCCGACTCCTGCCTGATTTCTGGCACGGTTCTGTGCCGCCTGTGCCTTACGCTGCTCTTCCCATTGTTTTTCCCGTTCTATTCGCTGTCTGTGCCATTCTTCGTTCTGTCTGCGGTGTTCTTCCCGCTGTCTTTCCCGTTCTTCGCGCTCCGTCTGGATCTGCTCTTTAGACTTCTCTTCTTCCCGCTTTTTATCCTGCCAGTTGCGCTGGGAATTCCAGACCTTTTTTTCCGTGGCTTCCCTGGATAGATTCGCCTGAAAATCCGCTTCCCGCAGAGCATCGGTGACCGTATCGGTTACTAATGTATTCAGTGCCCGGAAATCTCCGGTCTTCATGGCTTCGGCAATGGTCTCTTTAAATTTTTCCCCAAGATGATTCTGCACTTCACTCATAATTAATATTTTCTCTGACTTTTCAGTTCCTCATAGAGCAGACAATAATTCTCGTAACGTGTCTGCGGAATCTCCCCTTCCGCCACGGCATCTTTCACGCCGCAGACCGGTTCTGAGATATGAGAACATCCTCCGAATCTGCAATATTTTTCAAAAGGAACAAATTCGGGATAAAATCCCGCCAACTGTTCTTTTTCCAGTCCGAACAGTCCCAGGGAGCTGAACCCCGGAGTATCCAGAATGTAAGTATCCGGTGCAATGGAGATCAGTTCGGAATGCCTGGTGGTATGTTTTCCACGCTCGATCTTCTCACTGATGGAACCGGTCTCCATCACGATACCCGACTGTAAACAGTTGACCAGCGAAGACTTGCCGACGCCGCTGGGCCCCGCCACCGTGGTGGTCTTGCCCCGAAGCAGGTCTTTTAATCTGTCGATGCCTTCCTTTTCCCTGGCACTGACAGTAATGGTCTGAAATCCCGCCTGTTCATAGATGGAACGATAATCCTCTTTTTTCCCCTCTGCATCAATGTCCTGCTTGTTAAAACAGATGATGCAGGGAATGTCCTGTTGCTGCATCATGATCAGAAAACGATCCAGCAGGTTAAAATTGGGCTGTGGCTTACAGATGGCAAAAATCACCAGTGCCTGATCCACATTGGCAACCGCCGGACGGATCAGTTCGCTGTGCCTGGGAAGCAGTTCTGTGATATTTCCCTTTTTCTGTGCTTCATCTATGACTTCCATCTCCACATCGTCCCCGACCAATGGTTTCCTGTGGTCCTTACGGAAGACACCTTTTGCCTTGCATTCATAGATTCCGTCCGCACTATGCAGAGCATCCCCTGCATGGACATAATAGAAGCCGGCAATTCCTTTTATAATCTTGCCCTTCATAGTTCCTGCCTTTGTCTTATTCCTTCACGAATTCCACTCTTCGGGTAAAGGTCTTGTTCTCTGTGGTGCCGGGAACGACAACATCCCCCTCTGTTGTGGTGCTTGCCGATGTCACCTGGTAGGTCATGGTGAGGGTACCGCCGGAGGAGGCGATGCCGTTGATATTGGTCGCTACCGGGAAGGTGGTAACCTTCGTATCCATCAGTACCGTACCGTCATCCGCCACCAGGGTGATGCCGACTTCCATTCCCGATACATACTGGGGTGCCTCGGAAGTCGTCGGTGCCACAATGCTGACATTGCACTTATAGGTTACTTTCTGTGCGCCCTGGCTCACCTTAATATCAATGGAGGTTCCCTGATCCACATAGGAACCATGGGAATAGCTCTGATAGCAGATCATGCCCTCTCCCACTTCATCGCTGTAAATATGGGTCACACTGCCTACTGTCAGTCCGGCCTCGATTGCTTCCACCGTACCATCCTGCTCTGACAGTCCGATCAGGTTCGGCACGCGGATCTTCGTATCTTCCTTTCCCAGGCTTACGGTAACGGTGATCACACTGCCTTTCGGCGCCTTATTTCCATCTGCGGGAGTCTGGGCGATCACGCGTCCTGCTTCTATGGTGTCGGAATAATCCTCTGTCTTATTGACCAAAAAGCCCTTGCTTACCAGCTGTGTATTCGCCTCGTCAAAAGTAAGTCCCACCACATTCGGAACTTCTACGCCCTGGGTTCCGGCGCTTGCCGTAAGTGTTACCTTGCTGCCCTTGTCAATCTGGGCACCCTCGCTGACGTCGGTACTGATCACCACACCTTCTGCCACGGAATCAGATTCCTCATATACAACTTCCGTCAGAATTCCCAGTCCGGTCAGTGTATTTCTCGCATCATCCACATTCATGCCCTTCACATCCGGCATGGCGACTTTCTCTGCCTCTTCTTTGGTTTCCTCCGTAGTGATGATCGGGCCGGAAGGATTATTGCCTTCGTTCTTTTTCCCGCCGAAGATCTTCACCGCCAGTACGATCAGTATAATACAGATCACCACTCCCGCAACGATTGCCAGAACCGTTGTCACGCGTTCCATCTTGGGATCGTAATCATAATCATCCTCTCCCTCTGCCTCTTCATCATTCTCATACATGGCTTCTGTATCGGAACGTAGGCGCATCGTCTCATCATGATCCTGTTCTTCATACTCCCGGCCACTCTGATACGGAACTTTTCTCTTGATCTGTGCCATATCTTCATCCGAGATCATTCGGGTGCCGCCTTCCATATCCGGATCCTTGTTCACGACAAAGTCCTCCTCCGGATTGATCAGGGACTGCTTCAGGTCTGCAATCAGTTCTGCCATGTTCTGATATCTGCGGT
>ERZ773114.3504-NODE-3504-length-12799-cov-25.030367_pt1 | contig 12799 bp, 10 predicted proteins | sample MGYA00580564_ERZ773114 | MGnify/ENA primary metagenome ERZ773114 (study PRJEB29015, sample SAMEA2737836) | human gut metagenome | biome: human gut; feature: human-associated habitat; material: faeces | place: China | collected 2012 ...
AGGTCGACCAAACTTTTATAATTGCTTGATAAAGCAATCAGCTAAACTATAATTTGCTTCAACTAAAGAATCTGAATTTTAAAATTCGGCAGATACCATTGCAAAGCCTCTTCGTAGCTGTATCCGTCATTACAAAGATAATTTATTCCGTTAAGGCTTACACCGTAATATTCCCCGTCATCGGCATTTGCATAGCTGTCCCAAGGGGAGGCAACAGCGGTAAGGTACGGATATTCGCTGTTTGTTGAAGTTTTGCCGTTGGTAAAATCGCAAAAAGGTATATAAAACGCTTTGCCGTCTGCGCAGAGCGTTTTTTTATATACGGAAGATACGGCGGATTTGATTTTATTGTAATTTTCTTTAACGGAATTTTTTGCTTTGCTTTCGGGCAAACATATGTCAATATCCGACAAATCGTAAATGTCGGGAGATACATTATAATTCGTATAAATAATTATTGTTAATGCTTTTAAGGTTTCTTCGCAGTAATTTTCATTGTATTTTGCCGCTACCATACCGCAAAGGTCAGATTCGGTGAGCGGCGATTTTTCTGATTCGGAATTTTCTTTTGCGACAGATTCGGTTGTAGTTTCAACTATGGTTTCGCTTTTTGACGGCTCGTTTGCGGTAACGGGTTCTGTTGCTTTATCCGCAGTCGAATTTGAAGTGACAGCGGTTTGAGACGACGAGCACTTAGAGATTATTATGGGCAAAAAAGCCATTGTAAGCAAAAATATTATTATAAATATAACTTTTGTTCTCATAAATTCCTCTCTTTTCGTATAACTTTGCAAAAGTGAATTTTTACTTTAATAATTCTTGACATAAGCGTGTAATTGGCTTAAAATAATATATGTAAAAAATTCGGCTAAAATAACCGTTATATTGTTTGAAGAAACGGAGATAAGTATGAAGATTAAATTATCATGGATTCCATTTATCCCTGCCGCTCTTGCCATGGTTGCGCTTAGACTTTTAAGTGTATTCGGTAATGACGATACAGGAACGATGAGCGGAATGAACGCATTGTTGTTTTCTTATTTAGCAGTTGGCGTTGCACTTGTTCTTTTTGTGCTGTGCATATTTTTTAATATTTTGGACAAAAAAACCGCACCGGTTTATGAGTCAAAACGAAATGTGCCCGCGGGTGTTTTTGCGGTGCTTTCCGCCGCATTTGCGCTTGCATATTCCGTAATGACCATTTTGACAAGAAAAGACAGCGAGTATTTGCTGATGTCCATTATTTGCGCATTCCTTGCAATGCTTGCCGCTATCGGACTTGTTTTTATGGCAAGAACTCATTTTACGGGTTTTGCTCCGGTGTCTAATATTGCTTTTCTGTATATTTTCCCGACACTCTGGGCAGTTTCGGAATTGATTTCGTGTTTTCTTGAGGCAACAAAGCTTTCAGTATCGGCATCAGATATGTCGCTTTTGTTCTGCTTTATTTTTCTTACCTTAAGTTTGTTCCCACAGGCAATGGTAATTTCAAAAATTCCCGGAAGAAACCCTGTTAAAGCAACATTTATCTATGGCTTGCCGTCAGTCGCTTTCGGACTTTCGTACGGTGCGTTCCTTATAGCACGAGTTATTTTTGACAGTGCAGACGGTATGGCTCTTATTGCAGGTGTAATGTTTATTTCTTTCGCTTTGTATCAGCTTTTCTATATTATTGAGCTTACAAGAGGCGCACTTAAGAAAGATGATGTGCAGATTGTAGATGCTTTTACAGATGATGACGATACAGCCGATAACAGCGGCAAGAGTGACGAACTTGTTTTCTCGGATGAAGAGAAAAAAGACGAGGATTATGCTCAAAACGCTACTGCAGATACCGATGATTTTATTATGGGTTATGAGGCTGACGACGATGTTCCGAATATTTCCGCTCCTAAAGTTATCGGCGATAAAAATTCGGAAGACGATATTACAGGCGGATTTTTCTTTGGCGTAGGTGCTGATGATGACGATGATGATTCGTCACATAGTATTTTGGAAACAAGACGACAGAAGAAAGAAGAAAAACTTATGGGAGAGATTGACAAGTTGCTTGCAGAGCTTGACGAACAGCAGCAGGAACTTAACGACAAGAAATAAGTTTTGAAAATTAATGCTTGACATTTCAATTCGGCGGTGTTAATATTAAGTAAAATAAAGAACTTCGATAAGGACACGGTTTAAAAACCTACTTTTTCAGAGAGCGAAAATGTATGCTGTGATTTTTCGCATAAGTAATTTTAAGCTACCACCTTTGAGTCTGCACAGGAAATGGTGCGGCGTATGACTGCGTTAAGGTTGTAAAGAGGGCATAGTTATTATGTCAAAGTTGGGTGGAACCACGAAGTATATTCGTCCCGATATTCCTTTTGGAATATCGGGCTTTTTATTTCTTATGATTAAGGAGAATGAATATGATTAATGTTGAATTAAAGGGCGGTACAGTCAAGGAATTTGAAAGCGGAGTAACTCCTGCTGAAATTGCAAAATCTATCGGTATGGGACTTTATAAGTCTGTATGCTGTGCAAGAGTTGACGGCAATGTTGTCGACTTGCGTACACCTATTACAAAGGATTGCAGAGTAGATCTTCTTACTTTCGATGAGCCTGACGGTAAAAAAGCGTTCTGGCATACTGCTTCACACATTCTTGCACAGGCTGTTAAGCGCCTCTATCCAAGTGCCAAGTGCGCTATCGGTCCTGCCGTTGACAACGGTTTTTACTATGATTTTGAAGTTGAAAAGCCGTTTACATCCGAAGACCTTGAGAAAATCAAGGCAGAGATGAAGAAAATCGTTAAGTCGGGTATTGAGATTGAGCGTTTTGAGCTTGCTCCCGACGAGGCGGTAAAAATGCTTGAAGAGATGAACGAGCCCTACAAGGTTGAACTTGCTAAGGAACATTCCGATAACGGCGAACACATCAGTTTTTATAAGCAGGGCGATTTTACAGACCTTTGCGCAGGTCCTCACCTTATGAGCGTTGCACCTATTAAGGCTGTTGAACTTACAAACTGCACAGGCGCATACTGGAGAGGCGACGCTAACAACCATCAGCTTTGCAGAGTTTACGGTGTAGCGTTCCCTAAAGCATCTATGCTTGAGGAACACCTCACAATGCTTGCGGAGGCAAGAAGCCGTGACCATAACAAACTCGGCAGAGAACTTGAGCTTTTCACAACATCAGATGTAATCGGTCAGGGTCTTCCTATCCTTCTTCCAAAGGGCGCAAGAATCGTTCAGCTTTTACAGAGATTTGTAGAAGACGAGGAACAGCGTCGTGGCTGGTTACTTACAAAAACACCTTTTATGGCTAAGAGCGACCTTTACAAAATCAGCGGTCACTGGGACCACTATATGGACGGTATGTTTGTACTCGGTGATCCTGAAAAAGATGATGAAGTATTTGCACTTCGTCCTATGACTTGCCCGTTCCAGTATCAGGCTTATCTTAATCGTCAGCGTTCATACAGAGATCTTCCGCTCCGTTACAATGAAACTTCAACACTTTTCAGAAATGAAGCAAGCGGCGAGATGCACGGACTTATCAGAGTTCGTCAGTTCACAATTTCCGAAGGTCATCTTATGTGCTTGCCTGAACAGCTTGAGGACGAGTTTAGAAACTGTCTTGAGCTTGCTATTTATATGCTTAAAACACTCGGTCTTTATGAAGATGTATCTTACAGATTCTCACAGTGGGATCCTAAGGACAGAGATAAGTATATCGGTACTGCCGAGCAGTGGGACGAAGCACAGGGCATTATGCAGAAAATTCTTGACCACCTTGAAATTCCTTATGCTATCGGCGTAGGTGAGGCTGCTTTCTACGGTCCTAAACTTGATATTCAGATTAAGAATGTTTACGGCAAGGAAGATACACTTATTACAATTCAGATTGACCAGATGCTTGCAGAAAAATTCGGTATGGAGTATGTAGATAAGGACGGCTCAAAGAAAAATCCTTATATTATTCACAGAACTTCAATCGGTTGTTACGAGAGAACGCTTGCACTTCTTATTGAGAAATATGCCGGTGCATTCCCGATGTGGCTTGCTCCTGTTCAGGTTAAACTTCTTCCTGTTGCAGACAGACACCTTGACTATGTTTACGAAATCAAAAAGGCTCTTGACGCTTGCGGTATGCGTGTTGAGGTTGACTCAAGAAGTGAGAAAATCGGATATAAGATTCGTGAGGCACAGCTTGAGAAAGTTCCTTATATGTTCATTATCGGCGACAAGGATGTAGAGGCTAATACTGTTTCTGTTCGTCACAGAAAAGAGGGCGACCTCGGCGCAATGAAACTTGAGGACTTTATTGCAATGGCACAGAAAGAAATTTCTACAAAGGAAATTAAATAACTTGTAATAAGAATTATTTGATTTGTAAATATTATTTAAAAACTACAAAAGTAAGGAAAATAAAAAATATTGCGAAATTTTGAAAAAAGTTTTGAAAAACACTTGCATTTTGCTTATTTTTGTTGTATAATCTATCTGTTATTATGCAGAGTCAGGCAGGTGAGGAAAATGAAAGAGAACATCCATCCAGATTATCAGCAGACAACAATTACATGTGCTTGCGGTAATGTTATTGAAACAGGTTCAACAAAGAAGGACATTCGTGTTGAAGTTTGTTCAAAATGCCACCCATTCTTCACAGGAAAGCAGAAATTGGTTGATACCGGCGGACGCGTTGACAGATTCAAGAAGCGTTTCGGTATGAGCAAATAATTTTTTATATCGTAATTGTTGAGGCGGCACTTAGTGCCGCCTTTTTGACTGTTATCCCAAAAAGACGGTTATTTTTCAATAGTTGGGGTGAATTATGGTTTAGCAAATTGATTTGCCAATCAATTATAAAAGTTTGGTCAACTTTTTCAAAGGTTGTGGGTGTGGGCAAAGCCCACAAATACTTTCCGCTTACGCAATCTAACGATAGCCAAACAGCTTGCTGTTTGGCGGCTTGAACACAACGGCGTTAGCCTTTAAAAAGGCTTGACCTAAATTTTTAAATTATTTTGCTTAACCTGTGTGTTAAACCACAATTTTATTATTTTTACCCCAGATATTTATAATAGAACCTTAATTAATAACATAAAACGGAGGTGTACTTGTTGGCAAAGGATTACAAAACCGTGCTTGAAAATGCAAGCGATGAATTTGTGGAAAAGCGTTCTCGGTTTATCGGATATTGCAAACCTGTTAAAACAGAGCAGGAGGCAATAGATTTTATTAATGAAAAGCGCAGTGAACATTGGAATGCTACACATAATGTATATGCCTATTCATTGAGAGAGGGCAACATAAAGCGCTACAGCGACGACGGAGAACCCTCAGGTACAGCCGGTATGCCTGTGCTTGATGTTATAGTAAAAAATGAAATTTTTGATGTCGTGGTTGTGGTTACACGATATTTCGGCGGTGTACTCCTTGGTACGGGCGGTCTTGTGCGTGCGTACTCTCACGGTTCAAAAATCGCAGTCGAGGCGGCAAAGCCTGTAATTATGCAGAATTGCCTTGTATGCGAGGCAAGATGCGCTTATAACCAATACGGCAAGGTATCATCTCTGATAATAGGTGTGGGTGCTGCCGTTGACGATACCGTATATGAAAGCGATGTACTTGTAAAATTTCACATTAAACCCGATTTGCTCGGTACGCTGAATAAAAAACTTGCGGACGCAACATCGGGTGAAGTTACGGTTGAACAGAAAGACGAACAGTATTTTGCTGTGCAGATAAATGAATAATACAAAATATTTAAAATTTTTTTGAAATAAAAAAGGAATATTTGCGAAAAAATCGTAAATAGCTAATAGGAAACAGAAAAGGGGGAGTTTTGTGCCTTTTCCAGACAGTTTTTTGCAGGAATTAAAGCTTAGAAGCGATATAACGGAAATTGCTTCGTCATATGTAAATCTTAAGCGCCACGGCAGAAATATGGTTGGATTGTGCCCGTTTCACGGCGAGAAAACTCCGTCTTTCAACATTTACACCGAAAGCGGCTCGTTTTATTGCTTTGGCTGCGGTGCCGGCGGCGATGTCATTACCTTTATAATGAAGATTGAAAATCTTGATTATGTCGAGGCGGTAAAGTTCCTTGCACAAAGGGCAGGTATGGAAATGCCTGAAAATACCTATGATGACAGCCTAAGTAAATTAAGAATGAGAATTTATGAGGCAAACCGTGAGGCGGCGAGGTTTTTTCACGCAACACTGCTTTCACAAAGAGGGCAGAGCGGACTGAATTATCTTAGAGGCAGAGCTTTATCTGACCGTACGATAAGGCATTTCGGACTCGGTTTTGCCGATGACGATTGGAACTCGCTTTGTAATCATCTGAAAAACAAAGGCTTTTCGGAATATGAAATTTACTCCGCAAACCTTGCTTTCAAAAGGAAAAACGGTAACGGAATTTATGACCGCTTTGTAAACAGAGTAATGTTTCCGATTATAGATTTGCGCGGAAATGTTATAGCTTTCGGCGGCAGAATTATGACCGACGAAAAGCCTAAGTATCTCAATACTTCCGATACTCCTGTATTTAAAAAGAGCGAAAACTTGTTTTCTCTTAACAATGCCAAAAGCTCGGGTACACGCACGCTGATTCTGTGCGAGGGATATATGGATGTTATTGCGCTTAATCAGGCGGGTTTTACGAATGCGGTTGCAACACTCGGCACTGCTCTTACAAATGAGCAGGCAGTCCTTATGAAACGCTATGCCGATGAGGTTATAATTTGTTATGACGCTGACGGAGCAGGTCAAAAAGCTACGGCAAGAGCAATAGACATCTTGCGAAACGCAGGACTGCCGATTAAAATTCTCACTGTGCCGAGTGGTAAAGACCCTGACGAGTTTATCCGTTCAAAAGGCGATAACGGCCCTGCGGCATTTAAACTTTTAATAGAAAAATGCGGCAACGATATTGAATATCGACTTATGAAATTAAAAGAAAATTACAATCTCAACACAACTGACGGCAAGGTAGCTTTTTTAAACGAAGCTGTAAAAATAGTTGCGACAATTGAAAGCCCGATTGAAAGAGATGTTTTTGCATCGAAACTTTGCGCCGAACTTGAGATTGATAAAAATGCTTTTCTCGAGCAGATTTCAAAGGTCAAAAGGCGGGACAGACGGGAGAATATTAAAAAGGAAACCCGTCAGATACAGGCGGAACTTAACGGTCAGAGTGACAAGATAAACAGAGAGCACTACAAAAAACCGAGAAGTTCAAGTGCCGAAGAGGCTCTGCTCGTTTATTTAATCAATAATCCCGATTACGCAAACAGCATTTCGGAAAGGGTTACACCCGATAAATTTTCAAATTCGCTTATAAAACGCTATTATGAGTATGTACTTAGCAAAATAAAAAGCGGATACGAGCCGCTTACAAGCGTATCTTCGGATTTTAATTCCGACGAAGTTTCGTATCTTTATAAGCTGATTTCCACCACAATTCCCGCCGCATCCACAAGAGAGGCGGTAGAGGAATATATTAATGTAATTAATGAAGAGAGTAACAAGCTGACTTCGGACAAGCTTGCCGATATGTCGGCAGATGACATTAACGATTACATAATGAAGATGAAACAAAATAAAAAATAGGAATATTTATTTTGTCTTTTAATATATAATCTTTTGTACATTCAGAAAGGAAAATGAGTATGAACGCACCTCAGGACAAAAAAGCAGTTGTAAAAGAGCTTTTAGAGCTTGGCAAACAAAAGGGACAGCTTAACAATCAGGATATTCTTGATGCTATCGGTGAGATTGACTTTGACCCCGAACAGCTCGAAAAACTTTATGACAACCTTGAACAGCAGGGTATTGAAATCGTTGAGGATATGGGCGACATCAAGATTGATGATATTGACCTCGGCGAAGGCAAGGATTCTGATTTTGTTGCAGAAGGTGCTGTCACCGTTGACGATCCTGTTAAAGTATATTTGAAAGAAATCGGCAGAGTACCGCTCCTTTCATCCGAAGAAGAAATTGACCTTGCCATCAGAATTGCCAACGGCGATGTACAGGCAAAACAGCGACTTTCAGAGGCAAACCTTCGTCTTGTTGTAAGCATTGCAAAGCGTTACCTTGGCAGAGGTATGCAGTTTCTCGACCTTATTCAGGAGGGCAACCTCGGTCTTATGAAGGCGGTCGACAAATTCGACTATCATAAGGGCTATAAATTCTCCGCATACGCAACGTGGTGGATCAGACAGGCTATCACGCGTGCGATAGCCGATCAGGCGAGGACCATCCGTATCCCCGTCCACATGGTCGAGACGATACACAAGGTGTCGCGTCTCAACCGCCAGTATCTCCAGGATCACGGCAGAGAGGCAACTCCCGAGGAGATCGCGGAGATGATGAATATCAATCCCGACAAGGTCCGTGAGATAATGAAGATATCGCTCGATCCGGTCTCGCTCGAGACGCCTATCGGTGAGGAGGAGGACAGCCATCTCGGCGACTTTATCGAGGATGTCGATTCACCCGCACCCGCAGAGGCAGCATCGTATACGCTGCTGCGCGAGCAGCTCAACGAGGTGCTGCATACGCTTACCCCGCGAGAGGAGCAGGTGCTCAAGCTCCGTTTCGGTCTTGACGACGGCAGAACGAGAACGCTCGAGGAGGTCGGAAAGGTGTTCAACATCACCCGCGAGCGTATACGTCAGATAGAGGCTAAGGCATTGCGCAAGCTGCGTCACCCGAGCCGTTCCAAGCGCCTCAAGGATTATCTGGATTAAAGGCGGCTGCAGACGGCATTCGGTGCCGATATGCCGCGGACTGCGGAGACCTCTCGGGCGGGCTGAGAGGTCTCCGCATCATGCTTCGGCGGAAAAACTATTTGCCGAATAGGCGAGTAGTTAACAAAAATCATCTTGACATAAATATCGGCATGGTGTAAAATAGATGAAGATATTTTTATTTAGCACAGCGGAGCATGTCGGCGGAGTGAACGCTTTTGCTGCCCGCATGTCCGATTAGGAGGACTTTCCCCATGAAAAAAAGAGTTATAAGCATGCTTCTCGGTATGCTCATGATCCTGTCGGTCGTACTTACCGGCTGCTCTTCAGGCGAGGACGGAGATAATATTATCGACGTTTCGCAGAGCAGAGCGAGCGCGATGACCATTACTCTCTACTCTATCGTAGAGGACGGTACGACCGAAAAAGCCAAGCAGGCTGTTCAGGATAAGCTGAACGAGATAACCGAGAATAAGTATAATACGCATGTTATTCTTAAGCTCTATACCGAGAGCGAGTATGACAATGTTATTGAAAAGCAGATAGCCACCATCAAGGCGGATATGGATCTTCAGGCAAAGCTGAAGGCTGCCTCCGATGTTGCTAAGAAGGCCGCACGTTCTGCCGGCTTCTCCATTGCTTCCGCCACCACTACCGAGGCGGCTGCACCCGAGACCGATGCAAACGGTGAGACCGCCGCTGAGACTACGGCTGAGTCAGGTGCGGCTGATGAGACAAAGATCAACGAGTACGGCATTGCCGATACTGTATATCCCGACGAGGAGGACGGTCAGCTCGACATCTTCCTTATCAACGACTATGCTACCTATAAGGATTATGTAAGTCAGGGCGTTCTTGCAGCGCTCGACGATCAGCTTACCTCTACCTCTAAGCAGCTCAGCGGATATATCTATCCGTCGCTTCTCTCGGCGGCTAAGGTCGGCGGTGTTACATATGCCATTCCGAATAACCACGTTATCGGTAACTATACCTATATGCTCGTAAATAAGGCGGTTGCCTCCGGTCTCGGCTTTAATCAGCGCAGCTTCACCAGTGCGGCTTCGCTTTACGACACCGGATTTATTGAGAGAGCGGCTTCCGAAAACGGCATTCTTATGCTCAACGACCCCGTATGTACTCTTGATTACGCAACCGGCGAGGATGCGAGCGTTATCGGAACCCTTGTTCCTACGCCCATGCCTACGACTACCAATGCGACATTCCCCCCCGCGATTATTTACGGTATTCCCGAGTATAAGAGCGTTCTCTGCATGAAGAATACCTACAAGAACTCGATAAAATACGGCGATCTTAAGGACTATGCGGGTCAGAATGTTATCACCGCATTTGTCAAGGGCACCGAGGCGGATGCAGCTAAGTATACCGACGACTATTATGTAGTCAAGGTAGCAGAGCCTACCGGCACCGCCGAGGAGGCATGCCAGGCAATGTACGCAGTCAGTGCGTATTCCGTATCGGTTCAGCGCAGCATGGAGGTAGTTAATCTTCTCACTACCGATACCGATGTTGTCAATCTGCTCGCATACGGCGTTGACGAGGTCAACTATGTATTCGACGAGGCAAACAGCATCATCAATCTTACCGATCTTAAGCCCGGCGACGAAAATTATTACCGAATGAATCCCGATTACGCAGGTAACCAGTATAAGAGATATCCCTCCAGTGAGTCCGATGCGAGCGAGCTTGCTACCGCAGCCGATAACTGGGCTGCAGGCAAAGCGCAGAATCTCTCGACCATCGAGCTGCCCTATGCAAACTTTGTAGTAAATACCACTCTCGTTCCCGGATATGTTTCTCAGGACAATATGGACGATGAGGATGATGATGAGACTACGGAAGGTGAGACCACTACCGCAGCTGAGACGACCGAACCTCAGGTCGAGTTTATGGATGTCGCAAGCATGGTAACCGCACTGTGCCGTCTGTATGATGACTACAATGCCAAGATCGAGAATTTTTCCGGTACTAATCCCGATACCGGAGCAGCTATGACTATCTCCGAGTATGTTGACTGGATCGCGGAAACCGTTGCGAATGAAAAGTGTGTTTCCGATGCACTCAATACCTCTAACTCCGCTTCTATTACGAACCAGTATCTCTCCTATATCGGAAATTGACCGTTTGTTTAGAAACAATAGCTTCCCCCTGCTGTGCTTCGGCATGGCAGGGGATCTTTTTTACTTTATCAGGATACGATTATTCGCCGCAGTGCAGCTGCGGTATTTTTTTATTTCGCGGAAAAAATTCCGCTTCGGCAGCCGCAGCTTTATCTAAGCCCGACTTGAGCAAGTAAGTATAACGCGACCGCTTTAGCGATTAGGTATAACACGACAGCTGAATAAGAAGGTATAGTGTGGGGCAGCATGAATGATTAGATGCAGCGTTGCTGCTTGAATGGGTAGGAAATGCGCGGCAGCTTGAGCGATCAGGTATAGCGCGGCGACTGTGATTCGCTCTGAAGCACGTAATATAATTACATGTCGAATGCATATTTGATGCAGCCTTTACATTATTGTGATATCGGATTTTTCACCGCGTATCTATAATATGAAGCATCCGAAATTCAACAAAGCGAAAGAAGCTCGGATATAGTCCCCGACAGCGACCGTACGGTACAGTGCAGGTATACGGCGGCATTGCCCGGGACGCGTAATTTATATAGGCAAATTCTCATTGCTCGGGAAATTTTCCCGAAAATCGGGGAATCCTATTTAGACAAACGGAAACGAGGTAATTATTATGACTTACAGAACAATTGTTATTGATTATTCGCCGAAAGCAAAGAAAATGGCTGCGGCTATCGAGAAAATCACCAACGAGCGCGCTAAGGAAGGATGGGAGCCGATAACATTTTCGGTGACTAACTCTGCAAAGGCTATCATGCTGTTCCGCGTGCCGGAGTATGTTCGACATGACATTCCCGATGATGCAGCAATAGACTCGGACGGCATTTCGCATGAGGGGACCGCCGATGCCGTCGGTGAAGCGGAATGAAGCAGGCGGTTATCGACATCGGCTCAAACTCTATCCGGCTGACGCTTTATGAAACGGAGAATCGGGATTTCAAGATTCTATTCCGGGAGAAGATAATGGCGGGGCTTGCCGGCTATGTGGAGGACGGTAAGCTCAGCGCGGAGGGGATAGAGTGCGCCTGCACGGGGCTGTTGACATTTCGCGGAGTTTTGCAGACGCTGGATATCGAGCATGTCAGCGTTTTTGCCACGGCATCTCTCCGTAATATCTCAAATACGGAACAGGCGCTGTCTCTCATCCGCGCCGCCACCGGCTATTCGGTTCAGGTCGTCTCGGGCGAGGAAGAGGCGCTGCTCGGCTATGCCGGCGCTATGCGTGAGCTGCATTTGACCGGCGGTGTGTTTCTTGATATAGGGGGCGCAAGCACCGAGATAGTTACGTTTGATAAGGGGGAGCCTATGAGCTTTACCAGCTTTCCTGTCGGTTCGCTGAGTCTATACCGCCGCTGCGTCAAAAAGATACTGCCCGGAGAGGGCTCGCTCAGACGGCTGCGGCGGGAAATCGCTGATGCTATCGGGGCAGACTGCGGCGTGCCGAATGTTTCTCCTCTGCTTGTCGGTGTCGGAGGTACGGCGCGTGCGGTGCTGCGCATGTCGCAGTATTATTATAAGTTATCCGATGAGTGTCACAGCATGACCGCAGAGCAGCTTGACGGATTGTATAGGCTTCTTTGCAGCGGAAAGAAAGAGGCAAGTGATCTTATCCTGCGGCTCGAGCCGGAGCGCATCCACACAATCGTGCCGGGAACACTTATTTTGCGGCATGTATTTCATCTGTTCGGGGCGGAACAGCTTGTTGTAGGCAAATACGGCGTTCGGGAAGGCTATCTATGTCAAAGAATACTCAAAAACAATATCGGTACACTCAAAACCGTGAACTGAGCTGGCTGCGCTTCAACCGACGCGTGCTCGATGAGGCGGCAGATCCGAGGGTCCCTATACTGGAGCGGTTGAAATTTGTCGCGATCTTTACCGGAAATCTCGATGAGTTTTTCATGGT
>ERZ773114.3514-NODE-3514-length-12765-cov-2.842093_pt1 | contig 12765 bp, 9 predicted proteins | sample MGYA00580564_ERZ773114 | MGnify/ENA primary metagenome ERZ773114 (study PRJEB29015, sample SAMEA2737836) | human gut metagenome | biome: human gut; feature: human-associated habitat; material: faeces | place: China | collected 2012 ...
TCCGCATCAAGATTTACTTTTATCTCCGCCCCGGTCTCACCGGTGTTCTTCTCCGGCTCTTCCTCCGGTTCCTCTGTCTCTAACGGAATCCCGTTCTTCTCAAAATACTCTTCGTTTATCTTGATCTCCGGCTTTACGGATGCATAGACGGAAGTCGCCTCCTCTTCCTCCTGCTCACGCTTCGCGCGTTCCTTTGCAATCTCCTTGTTGCGCTGCTCGATCAGATTCATGTATTTGTTCGTATCCCTTAAATCCTCAAGGTGGCTCTTTAACTCCGACTGATCTCTGCGCACATTTGATTTTTCCTGCGCAAGCGCATCATTCATCTTATCGCAGATCTCCCGGACAGAGTCCATCGCATCCTGCATGATATCCTGTACGCGGTGAAGCGCCTCATCCGTATACATGACCGATCCGGCATACACATCCTCCGCCATGCGGTTCGCATCCTCGACAATACCGTCCGTTTTCCTGCGGAACTGCCGTTCCGCTGCATCGCGGCTCTGCTGGGTAAGCTCATGTTCCTCCATGAGTTCGTAGATGCAGACATTCAGACGCTGCAGGAGATTTAACGCCTTCTTTTTGTCTATGATAACCCGGTTTGTCGCTTTATCATACACCTCGCTGTTGGCATACATGATATGCATTTCCCGCAACACCTGCTCTGTCTTATCCTGCGCACTCATAATGGTCTCCTGTATTTCAATTATCTTTTATGTATTGTATCCGCTTTCCGTCTCCGTATGCGTTTTATCAATTTTACCACTAACACAATCAGTAATACAACCAGAATTATCACAATCAGAATCACGGCGACAATCATAGCCGCATATTTATTCGGGCTCTTTACAAGATCGCCGAGCGAGCGGCTCTCATCCACCACCTTGCGGTCGTGCATCTGGCTGTAGTAAGACGGCACATTGGCAATACCGTCGCCGTCCGTATCCTCAAAGGACTGCATATATCTGGCAATCGAATCCCACGCTTTTAATTCGCGGTTCCCCTCCATCACGATGACGTCCTCAAAATCCTCGATCGGCGTTCCGTCCGCATACTTTGGCACAAGCGACAACAGTCCGTGCGACATATCCGTCACCGCACTTAACATCTGTCCGCTGTAGAGATCTGCCACAACGCGGTACAGCTTATCGTCCTCAAGCTCCACGCGGCTTCCGTTCTCATCGGTCAGATAAATATCCGTCACCCTGTTTAAAATCATGCGGTTCGGATTGTATGTAAAATGAAGTCCGCTCATATAAAGTCTGGCTGTCGTCATGTAATCGGAGACAGATGCGTCAATCTCCGCGGCTGTGCGGAGTTCCTTCCCTGTCAGATAGACACTGATCAGCGGGTATCCCGGCACGCCGTCTGGACCGATGCCAAGGGAAAAAGAATTAAACACCTGCTCCACCGTAATATCCCCGGCCGTGTAGGTATCGCGCACCGTACCGCTCGGAACCACGGCAACGTCCACCGGTACTCCGTCAAAATCATCGGAGTTCTCCACAGCATACACATAGGCGTCCGACATCAGGTCACCCAGATTGTGTTCCGTGTGCTCATACTCGAGATCATGTAGCGTGGAAAACTGCACATTATTGGTTGCAAGCACCTCATCCTTGGTGTACCCGAAATCTGCGAGATAGCCGGTATCCACCGCTTCCATGAAGCCATCAATCTTCTCCTGGGTCGCTCCGTCCGCAGTGATGGTCGAAAGAATCGGAACCAGCTTATAATCCGTTATCTCCCATCTGCCATCGCTCTTCTGGGTCATGGAAAGTTCTCCGAGCTTCCTGCCGTACTCTCCCGTGGATACAATATACGTGTCGCCGTGCACGATCGGCTCCGCAAGCTCTGTGTGGGTATGACCGCTGATAATCAGGTCAAGATCCGGCACACTCTTGGCAAGAATCTCATCCTCGGATTTGCTCTCATCCTCCCACGTACCGCTGTGAGATACGCAGACGATCATGTCCACATCTTCATTTGCCTTGATCTCTGCCACCGTCTCCCTGACCGCTTCCACCGGATCGCGGAATAACAGTTCACAGGTCGGCGCGCAGGCAAGTGCGTCCACACCGAACACACCTGTCACAGCGACATTGATGTCTCCCTTTTGCAGCACGACATAATCCTTCACGCCGTACTCCTCAAATCCGCTCTGGATCTGCTGCTGTCCGTCGTTTAACCCCGCAGCCTCCATCGCATCCCAGTCTACATTGCACACCATAAGCTCCGGCAGTACGTCGCCGCTTTCGGCTGCACTCTTTAGCATCTGTGCCAGTCCGCTGGAACGGTAATCAAACTCATGGTTACCAAACGTCGTCACTTCACAGCCGATTGCGCCCAGCATCCGGAGCTCCGCCGCCTCATCCTCATAGACGGTCTGCACCAGCGTACCCATGGAAAAATCACCGCCATCGACCACGAGCGTGTCCGGATTCTCCGCTTTCTGCTCATCGATCACTGTCTTGATCCTTGCAAATCCACCCACCTCTGTGGATTCTCCGTCAATCACTGTGGAAAAACTGTTCAGATGGGAGTGGGTATCGTGTGTGAACACCACATCCAGTGTCTTCCCGGCCGCCTCCGCAGCCGCAGCTGTCTGTGCGCTGCCGGCAAACAGCGGCACAACCAAGGCTGCCGCAAGCAGCCCTGTCAGAATTCTTTTTTTGTTTTTCATTCAAAAAACCCTCCTTAGTAATAGCAAATAGCTTCTGATAGATTACATTATACCCTATTTTCCTCCTATTGGAAAGAACGATTTTTATATTCCAGCCGGATTTTATCCGCAATCAGGGCAATAAATTCAGAATTAGTAGGTTTTCCCTTCCCATTACTTACTGTGTAGCCAAATAACTGGTCAATGGTGTCCATTTTTCCCCGGCTCCAGGCTACCTCGATGGCGTGGCGGATGGCACGCTCCACACGGCTTGGGGTGGTCTGGTGACGCTTGGCTATGGTGGGATAGAGAATTTTGGTAATGGAGTTCAGCATTTCCATATCATTTACGGATAAAATAATGGCATCCCGCAGATACTGATAGCCTTTGATATGCGCAGGGACGCCGATCTCATGGATCACGGAAGTCACCATGGTTTTCAGACTGGGTAAGCTCTCCTGGGGCGCTTTGAGAAACAAGCCCCGCATCTTATCCAGCAGTGCGGCCGTTTCAAAAGGCTTTGGCAGAAAATACGCCGCCCCCAGTTCTGAGGCTTCCGCCAGCATCCGGTCGGAGACAAAGCCGGAGACCAGAATGGTCATAGGGGCGTCTCCCTGTTTCTGCAGTTGCCGCAGCACGCTGATGCCGTCCATGCCCGGCAGCATCACATCCATAACCAGAAGGTCCGGCATTCGTTCCTTTACCCGCTTCAGAATCTCATTTCCATCCCGCGCGATCTCCACAGAAAACTCGCCTGTCTTTTCCATTTCTTCCCACAGCAGCGTGCGAAATTCCTCGCCGGCGTCTGCCAGCAATACCGTCTTACGTTGATCCATAATGCACTCCCTTTTTCCCAAATTTGCGACGGTTTTAACGGTTTCAAGTCGCGTTTTATTTAAAATAGCACGTTCTCCTAACTTTTTCAATGAATCACAGCTAAATTTTCCAACAATCGTTCGACATTTTTCACGAGACAGCCTATTTTCCAGCACTTTCCGCGTTCTTTTGTTCTTGTTTTTCACAGAATATGGTGAAATCTGTCCAGCCTGTCTTCTTTTTTTGTGGTGGTTCTTTTCTTCTTCCACAAAATATGGTATGATAAGCCCAAGAAATATTTTGTCGCTTTTTCCGGATATAAAAATATTTTCGTCGACTGCAACTACCGTATCCGACAGCGGATACTCTCCCGCTGTACGCTTTTTTCGGAGGGATCATTATGGAGCTTCTGCGTCAACAGCTCATCGCCTACCGCCCGTGGAACGAGCAGGAGGAACGGGACCGGGAAGAACTGCTCCGCCGTCTTGACAGCCACGAGGATCTGTACACCAGAGCCAATACCGCCGCCCATTTTACCGCTTCCGCCTGGGTGGTCAGCCCGGACCGGAAGCAGGTCCTGATGGCCTATCACAGGCTCTATGACTCCTGGGCTTGGCTGGGCGGCCACGCCGACGGAGACCGGGATCTGCTGGCCGTGGCGTTGCGGGAGGTCCGGGAGGAAAGCGGTCTCACGGAGGTCCGCCCCGTGTCCGAGGACTTGTATTCTCTGGAAATCCTGACGGTGGACGGCCACGAAAAGCACGGCCGGTACGTTTCCTCCCACCTCCATCTCAACGTCACCTACCTCTTAGAGGCGGACCCCTCCGCCGCCATCCGTCCCAAGCCCGACGAGAACAGCCGGGTGGGCTGGTTCTCTCCGGCGGACGCTGTGGCCGCCTCCAGCGAGCCGTGGTTCCAGGAGCGGATCTACACGAAGCTGAACGATAAGCTGTCCCGTTTTTAAGTCGCTCCATCGGCGGATAAGTCAGCACATTTCCGCTCGAAACAACTCTCTGACACAGTGAATCGTGCGGAAACAGAAACCTTTTAGAGAAAACCCGCCTGTGCGGATATGCGTACCAAAGGAGGAGTGAACAGTGAAAGCATACGAGTACGTCAACATTCACATTGGGAAATTTGTGGGCGCAGGATCGGAGGCGCACCGGGCCATTATCGACGAATACGCCGCAAGGGGCTATCGTTATGTCGGGTACATCCCCACAAATATCAACAATTACGGAAAGATAACGGACTTGGATCTTGTCTTTGAGCGGGACGCTTGACCTCTGGTTTGTGGGAGCCTCCATGCCAAAAAGGAACAGGGCGGGGAGAAATGATTTCTCCCCGCCTCGTCATTTTACTTTTTCTACACGTTTTCGCCTGCGTTCAGCATAGTTTCCATGGAAATTCCATATCCTTTTGTTGCGTCGGAAAGCAGCACATGGGTCACGGCTCCCACCAGCTTTCCGTTTTGAAGAATGGGACTGCCGCTCATGCCTTGCACGATCCCGCCGGTGGCGGCGATCAGGTCCGGGTCCGTGACGGAGATCACCATTTCCCGGCCGTCAGAGGCATTTGGGAGCCGTTTCAAAATTTCAACGGCATACTCCCGCACCTCGTCCCCGGACACATTGGCCCGGATCGTTGCCGGTCCCTCCACGGCATCGCCCACCGGCAGAGCCTCGCCCGCTGCAAGGGTGCAGTCCGCCGGAAACGTGCCGAAAATGCCGCAGTCGGTATTGGCGCGCAGAGGGCCAAGGTCGCCGGACAGGTCAAAATTGCCCCGCAGCTCCCCGGCACTGCCGCTGCTCCCCTTCTTCACCGCCTTCACGGTGGAGGGCAGGATGGAGCCGCTGCCGAAGGGCATCAGAGCCATGGTATCGCCGTCGGTGATCCCGTGTCCCAGCGCGCCGAAAGCGCCGGTCGCGGGATCGTAATAGGTCACGGTGCCGATGCCCGCCATGCTGTCCCGGATCCACGCGCCGATGCAGCAGATGCCCTGTTCATTCCGTTCCGGCTCCACAGAGAGGGTCAAAGGGCTGCCCTGCCGCTTGATCTCCAGTGCCGTGGCGTCCGTTCCGTTTTTTTGCAGCAGGGATTGGAACTGCTCTGTGGAGGTCACGGCCTCGCCGCCGCACTCCACGATCACGTCGCCGGTTTTCAGGCCGCAGGTCCGGGCCGGAGTACCGCCCTCCGGCAGCTTTACCACCACCACGCCCCGGGCAAACAGCTTCACCCCTACGGTGTGTCCCACCGGGATCAGACTGCGTTGGACAGGCTCCGCGGCCAGAGCCGCCGTGGTACACAGCAGCAGAGCCAGCACCAGCGCCGCCCCATGCCGCAAGGGTCCTTTGGGGATCTCTTCATACAACAAGTCATCACTCCTTTGGCAGGCCGCAAAATTCACATACATACCGTATTTTTTTGTGAAATTCTACGTTTTGTATTGTGTTTTTCCTCTATTTGCGGCAGTCTGCCTGTTTTTTCATCCGTGTCGCGCCGTTCCGCTTCACGGACAGACTTATCCTTCCCGACGCGGCAAAAGCAAATCCCGACAAAAAGCGGCAGCAGCGCCAGCCGGATCACGATGATGCTTTAAGCATAAGCGCAAGAAAGCAGACGCAGGAAATTCCTGCGTCTGCTGGTAGAAGCTTCAATTTAAAAATTCCACTCAATCCCGGCGATTGAAAATTTTGAAAATGTCATCGAAGGGATCTTCCTCCGGTTCAGCGGGCTTTTCCTCTGCCGGAGCAATGGGCTCAATGGGTGCAAAGGGTGCCTTGGGCTGCTCATCCTTCTCCTGACCCTCCAACTGAACGGGAGGCTTTGCAAATGTGCCGATCTTAGGCAGATCGTCAGCCGGGTTCTTATCAAAGCCGGTGGCGATGACGGTGACACGGATCTCGTCGTCCAGCTCCTCGTCGAAGGTGGCGCCGAAGATGGTCAGGGCATCGGGATGCACCGCCTGCTGCACCAGCGTGGCGGCCTGCTCCACCTCCTCCAGACCGATGTCCATGGAGCCGGTGACGTTGATGAGGACGCCCTTGGCGCCGTTGATGGAGGTCTCCAGCAGGGGGCTGGAGATGGCCATGCGGGCGGCCTCCTCGGCCTTGCCCTTGCCGGCGGCACGGCCCACGCCCATATGGGCAAGGCCGGCATCCTTCATAACGGCGGTGACGTCGGCAAAGTCCAGATTGATAAAGCCGGTGTCCCGGATCAGGTCGGAGATGCTCTGCACCGCCTGGCGCAGCACGTCGTCGGCAATTTCAAAGGCGTTGCGGAAGGTGATCTTCTGATCGGTGGCATACTTCAGCCGCTCGTTGGGGATGATGACCAGAGAGTCCACCTTGCCGCGAAGCTGCTCAATGCCGGCCTCCGCCGCACGCATCCGCTTCTGGCCCTCGAAGCCGAAGGGCTTGGTGACCACGCCCACCGTCAGGACGCCCTGCTCCCGTGCGATCTCCGCCACCACGGGGGCTGCGCCGGTGCCGGTGCCGCCGCCCATACCGGCGGTGATGAACACCATGTCGGTGTCCTCCAGCGCCTTGGACAGCTGGGTACGGCTCTCCTCGGCGGCCTTCTGGCCCACCTCCGGATTGGCGCCTGCGCCCTGTCCGTGGGTGAGCTTCTCACCGATCTGGAGCTTATATCCGGCGCTGGAGGTATTCAGCGCCTGCTTATCCGTATTGACGGCGATGAAATCCACGCCCTTTACGCCGGAGCGCACCATGCGGTTGACCACATTATTGCCGCCGCCGCCGACGCCCACCACCTTGATACTTACCACGTTCTCCGGTCCTGTTTCAAACCCAAAAGCCATGACGCTTCCTCCTGCCGTAATTTGTATGTCAAAGACACGTTTTCTGTCCGTATACCCAAGATACAGTATTTTGTTTATTGTATTACGGTTTACCTGTCCCGTCAAGTGTTCCGACGGGATTTCCCGAAAAAATCCCTTATCCGGGAATAAACCGGGCGCTGCCCTCGGCATCCCAGCGGATGGTGCCGGTCTCGTTTTCCTCCAGCTTCTCCAGCACCGCCGCCAGATATCTCAGGCGGTAGGCGAAATCATCCTCCCGGTCCAGATACACGTCCAGCCGGTCCTGATACCGCAGGACGATGCCGCTCTCCTCGAAGCGGATCTCTCCGATCTGGTCGGTCATGCCCTTGGAGCGCAGCTGGCGCAGCAGCTCCAGCAGCCGGGCAAGATCCCCGGACTGCTCCTCCGGCACCGCCGCAAGGCTCCCCACCTGCGGGTCTGTCAGGGGCAGGCCCGTGACCATAGGGCAGCCGTTTGGGGCCTCGGCGGGGGAATCCACCAGCTTGCCCTCCGGGCTGATAAGCCAGCAATGGCCGTCCTGTTGAATGCCCGCCGGGTCGCTGCACTCCACGATGTCGATGCGCAGAGTCCCCGGCAGCTTGCGGCTCAGCCGCACCGACTCTACATAGGGCAGAGCCTCGGTGATCTTCGCCGCCGCATCGTACTTGTTCAGGAGGAAGAGATTATCCCCCTCCGAGACGCCGCTGGCGGCCAAAATCGTCTCACGGGAGTAGCGGTCATTGCCGCTGACGGAGATGGTATCCACCTTGAAAAACAGCACCAACGCTCCCACGATGGCGGCACAGATCAGCACGAAGCACAGCAGCCTATAGAGGAAGGCAAACCTTCCCCGGCTGCGCCGTCTGTTTCTTCTGCTGCGTCTGGCCATAAGTGCTCTCCTTTTATCGTTCCTCCTGACGGATGTCGGCACCCAGCTGCGCCAGCTCCCCCGTCAGGTCTTCATATCCTCGTTGAATGTGCTCCACGCCGGTGACGGCGGTCTCGCCCTCCGCCTGAAGGCCCGCCAGCACCAGCGATGCGCCGCCCCGCAGCTCCTTGGCCCGGACAGCGGCTCCGTGGAGCCGGTCTACGCCGCATACCACGGCCACCCGGCCCTCCAGTCGGATATCCGCTCCCATCCGCACCATCTCCGGCACATGGCGGTAGCGGCTGTCGAAGATGTTCTCCACAAAGACGGTGGCTCCCTCCGATCGCAGCAGCGACGCCATCAGCACCGCCTGTGCGTCCGTGGGAAAGCCGGGATACGGAGCCGTGCGGATGGGGCCTGCGCTTTGCAGCCGCCGGGGAGCCTGCAGGCGGATGGAGGTCTCGCCGCAGGTGAGGCGGCATCCCGCCTGACGCAGCATTGTGGCAACGGCGGAGAGGTGACGGTAGTCCACGCCCTCCAGCCGGATATCGCCGCCGGTGCCGGCGGCGGCCGCCAGATAGGTAGCGGCCACGATGCGGTCCGCCACCACCGTATGTACGCAGCCATGGAGGGGTGCGCCGCCCTCCACCACCACGGTGGAGCTGCCCGCCCCCTGCACATGGGCGCCCATTTTCTGCAAAAAGGTCTGCAAATCCACGATCTCCGGCTCACGGGCGGCGTTGGCGATGACGGTAGTTCCCTCTGCGCCGCAGGCCGCCAGCATGGCGTTCTCCGTGGCTCCCACGCTGGGGAGGCTCAGCACGATCTCCGTGCCGGTAAGGCGCTCCCGGCGGCAGGCCAGCCGTCCGCCGGTCTCCTGAATGGCCGCCCCCATGCTCCGCAGCGCCGCAAGGTGCAGGTCAATGGGCCGGGCTCCCAACTCACAGCCGCCGGGATAGGTCATTTCCGCCTGTCCGCAGCGGGCAAGAATGGCTCCCAGAAACACCACCGACGAGCGCATCCGGCTCATGAGGTGATCCGGCACATCCCAACGGGTCAGGTCTGCGGCGTCCACCAGCAGGTCTCTGCCCTGCCAGTCCGCACGGCAGCCCAGATGCCGCAGGATCTCCATGGCCGTCTCCACGTCCCGCAGACGGGGACAGTGCCGGATGCGGCACACCTCCCCGCTCAAAAGGGTGGCTGCCAGAATGGGCAGCACGCTGTTTTTGGCCCCCTGCACCGTCAGGCTGCCGGAGAGGGGCCGCCCGCCCCGGATGATGATCGCACTCATATGCCCCCGCCTTTCTTAGCGTTTTCGCCATCCTATGCAGGGGGACAATGTGTGGTGTTACTTCCGCAGGGCCATGACGGTCCGATAGATGCGTTCCGTGGCGTCGGGGATGCCCAGCTCCGCCATGCCGGCGCTCATGCTGCGGCGCAGCTCCGGGGAGCGGAGGATCTCTCCGGCGGCCCGGTAGAGGGCTTCGCCGGTGGCATCCTTCTCCAGAATGACCCGCGCGCCGCCGTGCTTTTCCAGGATCCGGGCATTCTTCTCCTGATGGTTGTTGGTGACGTAGGGGGAGGGGACGATCACCGCCGGGACTGCCAGCGCCGTCAGCTCGCTGACGGTGGAGGCTCCCGCCCGGCAGATCACCAGATCCGCCGCACGCATGACGTCCGCCATGTCGTAGATATACTCCCGGACATCCAGTCCCGGTGTCTTCGTCAGCTGCTCTGCCTCCAGCGTCTGGCGCATGGTATCCCAACTGCCCTTGCCGGCGGCGTGGATGTGGTGAAAGGGCATTCCGTCCCTCGCCTCCAAGCGGAAGAAGTCCAGCATATGCTCGTTCATGAATCGTGCGCCGAGACTGCCCCAGAAGGAGACGGCCAGCGGCCGGTCGTCGGTAAGTCCCAGCTTCTGCCGGGCCTGCTCCTTGGTCTGGCGGAAGAAGTCGCCCCGCACCGGCGTGCCGGTGACCACGATCTTCTCCGGGTGCTTATAGTGCCGGCGGCACTCCTCGAAGCCCACCATGATGCACCCGGCATAGCCCTCCAGCATTTTGGTGGTAAGGCCGGGGACCATATTGGACTCGTGGACTGCCGTGGGGATGCCCTCCTTGGCGGCGTATTTCACCATGGGATAGCTGGCGTAGCCGCCGGTCCCCACCACCAGATCGGGGCGGAAATCCCGGAGGATGGCACGGGCTCTGGATCCGGCCAACGCCAGATTTTTAAGGCTTTTCACGTTGTGGGCGATGCCCGACGGGGACAGGGACCGCTGGAAGCTGGAGACCTCGATGGAGCGGAAGTCGTACCCCGCCTTTTCGATGAGTCCCCGCTCCATGCCACGGGGCGTTCCCACGAACAGCACCCGCAGGTCCGGATGCCGCTCCTGCATATAGCCCGCCAGCGCCAGCGCCGGGTTCACATGGCCCGCCGTGCCGCCGCAAGTAAAGATCACGTTCATATAGCTTCCTCCTAACCGTTGCGGGGCGCCGGGATCTGGCGGGATACGCTGAGCACGATGCCCATTTCAAATAATTGCAGCGCCAGTGCCGTGCCGCCGTAGCTGTAAAACGGCAATGAGATACCGGTGGCGGGAATCAGTCCCGTGACCACCGCAATGTTCAAAAAGGTCTGTAGACTGATGAGGGTCATGATGCCCACCACCATCAGGGTGCCGAAGCGGTCCTTGGCGTGGAGGGCGATCCAGAAGCCACGGAGGATCAGCAGTGCAAACAGCAGCATCACCACGCAGGCTCCGATGAGACCCAGCTCCTCGCACACCACCGCAAAGATGCAGTCGTTGTGCTCCTCCGGCAGATAGAGGAACTTCTGTCGGCTCTTGCCCAGTCCCACACCCAGCAGGCCGCCGGAGCCGATGGCGATGAGGCTCTGGCTGATCTGCCAGCCGTCGCCGTGGAACCACGCCTCGTTGAAGGGGTCACGCCAAGTATCGATACGGCCCTTGCCGTATTGAATGATGCCCTTTTCCACCAGCTGCACATACAGCACCGCCACGATGCCCACGCCGCCCAGACCAGCGGCCACCAGCCAGCGCTGGATGCCGCCCACGATCATCATGACAATGCCCGTCCCCACGATGAGGATGGTTCCGGACAGATGCGGCTCCAGCATCATCAGAATGGCGATCAGTCCCAGCACCGCCAGATACGGCACGACGCCGTAGCGCCAGGTCTCCATTTTCCGTTTTTTCTTGGAGATACTGTCGGCAAAGTAGACCACCACCGCCAGCTTGGCGATCTCGGAGGGCTGGAAGGAGAAACCCTCCGTCCCCAGCCAGCGGGTGGCGTTGTTGTTGGTGATGGCCAGAGGGTTCTTCGGCACGATCACCAGCACCAGCAGGAAGACGGCAAAGCCCAGCAGCAGCTTGGAGGCCCCTCGCAGCCGCTGGTAGTTGATGCGGGACATGACCACCATGGCAAACAGCCCCAGCACCGCAAAGATCAGCTGGCGTTTGAAGTAGTATGCCCCGTCGCCGGTCTCATAATAGGCCGAGGGGAAGCTGGCGGAAAACACCATCACCAGCCCCACGCCGGTGAGCAGCAGCGTCAGAAGCAGGAAGGGAAGATCCATGGGTCCCATGAGAGACTGACGCTCCATCTGTGTGGTGCGCTGCCGGTGGTCCCGGCTGATGCGTATCTGCTCCCGGCGCTCTGCCTCCTCTCTCTGGCGGCGGCGCTGGGCCTCCCGGCGGCGTCTGTCATCGTCGGGACGGCGTACCGTATTGGGCATAGGGATCCCTCCTTTCCCACAGAATGTCAGTGAAGCGTTACAGGGAGAAGCGGTCGGCCACGCCCCAGTAGGCCAGCAGGCACATCAGGGCGCTGACGGCGGTGAACACCGCCACGATCTTCTTCTCGTTCCAGCCGCACATCTCGAAGTGGTGGTGCAGCGGCGCCATCTTGAAGATGCGCTTGCCGTGGGTGGCCTTGAAGTAGGCCACCTGTATGATATCGGACAGGGTCTCGCACAGGTACACGAAGCCCACCAGCAGCAGGATCAGCGGCATATCATAGGCGAAGGCCAGTGCCGCAATGGCGCCCCCCAGAAACAGGGAGCCGGTATCGCCCATGAACACCTTGGCGGGATAGTGATTATAGTACAGAAAGCCCAGCAGGCCGCCGAACATGGCCCCGGCAAAGACACCCAGCTGCGTGAAGCCGCCCCACACGGCACCCATCACCGCAAAGAACAGCGCCACCGGCAGCGTCACGCTGGAGGACAGGCCGTCCAGTCCGTCGGTGATGTTGACGGCGTTCACCGTACCCACGATGACGAAGGCAGCGAAGATCATATACACCACCCAGCTCATGACGATGTGGGTGTTGAAGAAGGGGATATACAGGTTGGGGCTCAGCATCCCCTCGTAGCGCATAAGGCACAGGAAGGCCACCGCCGCCGCCAACTGAAGAATGAACTTCTGAGGGGCCGTCAGGCCGGTGTTCTGGTGGTGCTTCACCTTCTGATAGTCGTCGATGTAGCCGATGACGCCGAACACCAGTGCAAAGGCGTAGACATACAGGTGGGTGAAGCGGCCCTCCAGCATCTCCGGCCAGCCCGCCGCCAGAATGGCCA
>ERZ773114.3516-NODE-3516-length-12760-cov-3.355057_pt1 | contig 12760 bp, 11 predicted proteins | sample MGYA00580564_ERZ773114 | MGnify/ENA primary metagenome ERZ773114 (study PRJEB29015, sample SAMEA2737836) | human gut metagenome | biome: human gut; feature: human-associated habitat; material: faeces | place: China | collected 2012 ...
ACCCAAATAAAAAAGAAACCGTTGGTGTGACGGTTTCTTTTTTGTTATAGCAATGAGAAACAGTAACTATGAAAGTACTGAATCGTTATGAGAAACATCAATATTGCCTGGTGATCAACAGTTCCACCGCCAGCCTTTCATCCAGCCGTCCGGTTTTCACCGCTTCTTCTGTATCCACACATAGGTTTACATAAGATAAAATCTGCTCCCTGCTGAAGCTTTTTGCCTGCGGCATGGTCTTGCCTACCACAAACGGCTGCATTTTCAGCTTGGATGCGATCCCATTTTTCTCCATGCCCTGGTTCATCAGTTCTTTTACCTGCAAGATCTGGTTAAACTGCCGTGCGATCAGAAACAGAATCCGCATAGGCGGCTCCCGCAGCGTGATCAGATCCTCATACAGATCCATAGCCTTCCTGGTATTCCGGGTTACAATAGCCGCTACCATCTCAAAAATCTTATTGGTCACACGTACCGTACAGATCTCCTCCACATCCTGATCTGTGATCACATCCCGTCCCAAGGTATAGCTGATCAGCTTTTCCAGCTCCATGCGGATATTTTCCATGTCATCGCCGGTTTTACGGATAAAGAGCGCATAGGCATCTCTTGTAATATTTTTTCCGTTTCTGCGGATTCTTCCCTCGATCCAGCGGGAGAGAGTCGTCTCATTCTGACGCGGAAATTCCACGATGCTTCCGTTTTTTTTCACCTGCTTGTACATCTTTGTTTTCTTGTCTATTTCTTTTTCCGCAAAGACAAAATAAGTGGTTTCCGGAATGGAAGACATGTAATCGGCAAGTTCTTCGGCGCTTTTTTTAAACAGACCGCTGTCTTCGATCAGAATGAGTCTGCGGTCGGCAAAAAAAGGCAGTGTCTCTGCCAGATCGATGATCTCTTTCTGGTTGATGTCGCTGCCGGAGAAAGCAGAAAAGTTCATGGTATCATCATCCGCTGCCAGTGCATGCTTTAATTTGTCCCGGTACTGGCGGATCAGATACTGTTCTTCTCCGTATAACAGATAAATCTGTTTGAATTGTCCTGTTTTGATGTCGTTATCAATCGTTTTCATGTCTACATTATATACATATTGGCAGACTTTTACAACTTTTTTTCAATTACATCTTGACAGAAGGGACAGCTTGACATATTATATTCTAGTATGTTTGCGATGAAGCGTCCGTGTCTGTTTCACCGCAGGAAACAAATTACAGTTTGATATGGAGGTGTACAGATTGGCTAACATTAAATCTGCTAAGAAGAGAATTTTAGTTACAGAGACAAAGACTGCAAGAAATAAAGCAATCCGTTCTGAAGTTAAGACTTCAATCAAGAAGGTAGAGGCTGCTGTTGCTGCAAAGGATAAGGCTGCTGCAGAGGCTGCATATAAGGATGCTTCTTCAGTTATCGAGAGTGCCTGCTCTAAGGGTGTATATCACAAGAACAACGCAGCTCGTAAAGTTTCCCGTTTAGCAAAATTAGTAAACGGAATCGCTTAAGATCTGAATATTATAAAAGAAGAAGGACTGCCAGTACCGTCATGCTGGCAGTCTTTTTTGTTTACAAATACGTGGGAGAATGATACAATAAACAGAGGAACTGATACAGCGGAGGAAAAAATGTCTGGATTATTGTTGGAGCTGCGCAGACAGATTGCGCACAATCGTCGGAAAGCTGCATATGAAGAACGGATGCGTGCATCTGCTCAGGAAAAACCGCAGGAGGTTTTTTCGCAGAAGACAAAAGAGACAAAGCCGGACACGGAAATACAGCCCGAAGTACAGGAAAGGAAAGTTAATGTTGTGAGCAGGGAAGATTTCTTACTTAGTCAGATTGATGAATTCAGAGAACGCGCCAAGCAGTTACAGTCATTGCTTGATTCCAGAGAGACGGAGGCACAGGAACTGCAGACGTTAGTGGATGAACGTCAGGAGAAAGCAGATGCTCTGGGGCAGATTCTCGAGGAGCGTCAGAAAAAAGCAGATGGATTCACTGCGGAAGTGGAAAAGCAGATTGATCGTCTGATCGGCAAAGTGTCTGCCAAGATGGAAGAAATCGAAGTTTCCATGAAGGAAGATGTGGCAGACGGCAAACGCTTAAATGAAGAAAAAGCAAAGGAACTGAAAGATTCTCTTGCGCAGATCGAAGAACAGCTGACCACGGCAAAAACAGAAATCTCCGAGAAAGTACATACAGAAAATGTAAAATGCTACCGAAATATTTCGGATCTGTTCCGCAGCATGGATGAACGCCTGGACAAGCTTACCGTTATGGAAAGCAGAATGCATCCGGTCCGTATTTTTTCCCTGACGGGAATGATACTTGGAATTGTGAATCTGGTGGTGTTACTTTTGGTCCTGCTGGTTAGTGTGGGCGTGATTGCGTTTTAGAATAAGGATATGCAATTCTCAAAAGAATGAGGATTGCATTTTTTGTCTCAAAAAAGAGATAGAACAATTCGAAAAGAGAAATGTGAATAGGAGAATCTGATATGGCAAAAAAGAAAGTTTGGGTTGTAGGACATAAGCATCCGGATACAGATTCCATATGTGCAGCGATTTCTTATGCAAACCTGAAAAATGAAATAGAAAAAAAGAATCCCAAAACAGCTACGGGAATGACCTATATTGCAAAGAGAGCCGGATCTGTAAATGCGGAGACGGCGTATGTTCTGGAAAGGTTTCATGCAGAGGCCCCGGCAATGATTTCGGATGTCGGAACACAGATCAAGGATATTCAGATACGCCGTACAGAGGGAGTAAACAGTCATATCTCTATGAAAAAGGCATGGGAGATGATGAAGATCCTCGGGGTTGTTACGCTTCCGGTGGTGCGGGAAAATAAGCTGGAAGGACTGATTGTAACAGGAGATATTGCAAAATCCTACATGGATGTATATGATAATACCATCCTTTCTACCGCACGTACCCAATACAAGAATATTGTAGAGACGCTGGACGGACAGCTGCTGACAGGAAATGAACATGCGTATTTTGTTCACGGCAAGGTGGTAATCGGAATCGGTACACCGGAAGGAGTGACTTCTGCCATAGACAAGGATGACCTGGTTATGATCGGGGACGGGGAAGAGTCGCAGATGCTTTCCATTGCATCAAACTGCAGCTGCATGATTGTCACTAACGGATATGAAATCAGTCAGGAAGTGATCGAGGCGGCAAAGGAACGCGAAGTCGTTCTGATCAGTACACCGTACGATACGTTTACCGCGGCCCGTCTGATCAACCAGAGTATGCCGATCAAGCATTTTATGACAAAAAAAGGAATCATTCATTTTGATCTGGATGATTACGTGGATGAGGTAAGAGAGACCGTAGCCAATATACGGCATCGGGATTTCCCGGTTCTCGATGAAAACCAGAACTATGTGGGTATGTTTTCCCGCAGAAATTTGATGAAAGCAGAGAAAAAGAAACTGATCCTTGTGGACCACAATGAAAAATCACAGGCAGTATCCAATATTGATGAGGCGGAAATTTTGGAGATTATCGATCATCACCGGCTGGGCAGCCTTGAGACCATGTCTCCGGTGTATTTCCGCAATCAGCCGCTTGGATGTACATCCACCATCATTTATCAGATGTATCTGGAAAAGGGAATTACGATCACCTCGCAGATGGCAGGACTGATGTGCGCAGCCATTTTATCTGACACGCTGATGTTCCGCTCACCGACCTGTACACAGATAGACAGGGAAGCAGCACTCCGGCTGGCAGAGATTGCAGAGGTTAAGGTCGAGGAGCTTGCCTCAGCAATGTTTCAGGCGGGAAGCAATTTTGATAATAAAACAGAAGAAGAAATTTTAAATCAGGATTTTAAAATTTTCCATGCCGAGGATGTGAGTTTTGGCGTGGCGCAGATCAGCGCGATGGGACGCACCGAACTGGATAAGGTGCAGGAACGTATCGAGCCGAAACTGGAACAGATGATGGGAGAAAAACAGATCCAGATGATTTTTGTCATGCTGACGGATATCTTAAATGAGTCTACTTATCTGATTTATCGCGGTGCGGATGCATCGCAGCTGGTTGCGGCAGCTTATAATTGCGAGCCTTCCGATCAGGGGATTATGCTGGAAAATGTGGTATCTAGAAAGAAACAGCTGATTCCTGCGCTGATCAACACACTTGCAGAGCGCAAAATGTAACAGGCAGACAGATCAATTGCGCTGTTCTCTGGGAGAACAGCCAAAATGTTTGCGGTATGCCCGGGAAAAGGTGGAATAATTGTGAAAACCACAGGCATAACAGGCGGTGGTGATGGATTCCCCCTGGGCGATCTGATCTCTTGCCAGCAAAAGGCGCTTCGTGGTCAGATAGTTTCCGATCGTATAACCGGTTTCTTCCTTGAAGGCATGCATGAGATGATACCGGCTCAGATAGAAATGTTCGGCAAGAAAGTCGATGGTGATGTCATCTGTTAAATGTGCATTTAAATAATCTATCACATTGATCATTTTATGATTTGAGGCTGTGGTAGAAAGATATTCAATGCGGTTGGAGAGAGCTGCACGGTTTAACTGCACCATCAGCTCCAGAAAAAGAAGTTTATGATAAAGTTCGTTTGCGTATTCTCTGGAATCCAGAGATTGTTCCAGATCGTGGATAATTCTTGCAATCTGTGTTGTCTTCAGTGCCGGAATACGCAGTACATGCGATTTTTTCTGATGCGCTTCTTTTAAGCAGAGTGAGAGATCGTCGGAATCATGACAGGCATCCAGGTAGTGTCTGGAAATATAGATGATGATGCGCTCATAAATTTCAGAACTGTGCAGAACCGGACGGTGGACCGTACCTGCGGGAACGAATACGATATCCCCCGGTATCAGATCATAGGTACGTCCTTCCACATTGTAAGAAATATTTCCTTTGCGAAAGATCAGAATTTTATGAAAATCGTGGTAATGAAAGTCAATCGGGCGCATAGAGGTATCTTTTAAGTGAAAAATCTTAAAATCGTCATGAAGATATCCTGTTTTTTCATAATGTGAGAGTTCTGACATTGCATAAATCTCCTGTAAATATTAATTAGATTCAGTGTACTATGTTTCCACACAATTTGCAATATAAAAAGCACTGTAGTTGTTTTAGAAGACGGATCGTGCGGGTATACTTAGAATAGAAGCTCTGAATCGACAGGATGGAAAAGAAAAAAGGAGTGTAGAAATATGAAGTTTACAAAAATGCATGGGTGCGGAAATGATTATGTATATGTCAATTTGTTTGAGGAAAAGATAGCAGATCCTGCAAAGGTATCAATTGCAGTGAGTGATCGCCATTTTGGAATCGGATCGGATGGCCTGATCACTATTGGCCCATCGGATATCGCGGATTTCAGGATGCGGATTTACAATGCGGATGGCTCGGAGGCGGAGATGTGTGGAAACGGAATCCGCTGTGTCGCAAAATATGTATATGATCATAAAATGACGGATAAGAAAGAGATTACGATTGAAACCGGAGCCGGGGTAAAAACGTTGCAGCTGACGGTTGCGGATGGCAAGGTTTCGCTGGTTCGTGTGGATATGGGAGAACCAATATTAAAACCGGATTTAATTCCTGTAGATGCATCGGGAGAACAGGTGGTAGATGAGCCGATTGAAGTAGAGGGCAGAGAGTGGAAGATGACCTGCGTGTCGATGGGGAATCCACATGCGGTAATTTTTGTGGAGGACACCGAACATTTTGAACTGGAAAAATACGGTCCGGAGTTTGAACATCATCCACGGTTTCCAAAACGGACCAACACAGAGTTCGTACACGTTATTTCTCCGACGGAAGCATCCATGCGGGTGTGGGAACGCGGATCTGCGGAGACGCTTGCCTGTGGTACCGGAACCTGTGCCACGGTTATGGCATGTATCTTAAATCATAAGACAGAAAATAAAGTTCTGGTGCATCTGCGGGGCGGAGATCTGACCATCGAGTATGATCCGGATAACAATCATATTTATATGACTGGACCAGCGACAGAAGTGTTTCATGGAATTTGGGAGGAAAATTAAATGAAAATTAAAGAACTTATCAACGAAATGGAATATGAGATACTGGCGGGAAGCGAGGAGACAGAGATTACGACTCTGGTATATGATTCCCGCAAGGTTGAAAAAGGTTCTGTGTTTGTGTGCATCAGCGGAAGTGTGCGTGATGCACATGAGTTTATTCCGGATGTGGCAGCAAAGGGAGCAGCGGCCATTGTCGTAGAAAAGGATGTAACGCCGATCGATGGAATTACATATATCAAGGTAGAGGACAGCCGTCTGGCACTTGCCTGCATGTCTGCGGCATATTTTGGGCATCCGGCAAAAAAATTAAAGACGATCGGTATTACCGGAACAAAAGGAAAAACAACGACAACCTATATGGTTCGTTCGATTCTAGAGTCTGCGGGGATCAAAACCGGACTGATCGGCACGATCGAATCGATTGTTGGTTCTGAGCGTATTCCTTCTGCAAATACGACACCGGAATCTTACCGGGTGCAGGAGCTTTTTGCAAAAATGGTAGATGCGGGACTCGATGCTGTTGTGATGGAAGTCTCTTCCCAGGCGCTGATGCTTCACCGCGTATCCGGATTTGTGTTTGATATCGGCGTGTTTACCAATCTTGAACCGGATCATATCGGAGAAAATGAGCACAAGGATTTTGCAGATTATATGCACTGCAAGAGTCTTTTGTTCCAGCAGTGCAGGCATGGAATTTTTAATGGGGACAGCGAGCATCTGCAGGGCATTTTACAGGGACATACCTGTACAGTTGAGACGTTTGGGTATGGAGCAGAAAATGATCTGATTGCGCAGAAGGTAGAGTTAAAAAAGGAGCATGGGGCACTTGGTGTAAAATATCATGTGGGAGGTTCCATGGATTTTGATGTGGAAGTCAATGTGCCGGGAAAATTTTCGGTGTATAATTCCCTGACCGCCATTGCAATCTGTCATCATTTTGGTGTCAGTGTTGAAGAAATCAAAAAGGCGATGCTTCATGTAAGTGTCAAGGGAAGAATTGAGATTGTACCGGTAACAAAGAGATATACGCTGATGATTGACTATGCACACAATGCCATGGCACTGGAGAGTCTGTTAACGACCTTGAAAGAGTATGAGCCGGGCAGACTGGTCTGCCTGTTCGGATGCGGAGGAAACCGTGCAAAATCCCGCCGTTATGAGATGGGAGAGGTATCTTCAAAACTGGCAGATCTGACGGTTGTCACATCGGATAATCCAAGAAATGAAGAACCAATGGATATCATCAACGATATTCTGGTCGGGGTACACAAAGCCGATGGCGCATATGTGACGATACCGGACCGGAAAGAAGCCATCAGGTATTGCATGGAACATGCCGAGGATGGCGATATCATCGTCCTTGCAGGAAAAGGGCACGAAGATTACCAGGAGATCAAGGGTGTGAAGCATCATATGGATGAGCGTGAACTGATCGCGGATATTATCCGGGAAAATACGGATCTGAAATTATAACAGGATTATAAATAACAGGAACAGACAAAAGGAGTGGAAAAATGGGAAAACAGAGTTGGAAAGCGGGAAATATGTTAAATCCGGTGCCGGCTGTGATGGTCAGTGTGGCGGATCAGAATCATCGGCCAAACATTATTACCGTGGCATGGGCAGGAACCGTCTGCACCAATCCGCCGATGGTTTCCATTTCCGTCCGCCCATCCCGTTATTCTTATGAGATCATAGAGAAAACCGGAGAATTTGTGATTAATCTGACCAACGAAAAACTGGCAAAGGCTTGTGATTACTGCGGCGTGGTCAGCGGAAGAGATGTGGATAAATTTAAAAAAACAGGACTTACACCGGTTCCGGTGGAGCATGTGAAAGCTCCGGCAATTGCGGAAAGTCCTGTAAATATTGCCTGCAGGGTGGTGGAGAGCCATCCGCTTGGCAGTCATACGATGTTTGTGGCGGAAGTACTTGGCGTAACGGTGGATGATGCGTATCTGGATGAAACAGGAAAATTTGACATCAACGGAACCGGGCTTATCATGTATTCCCACGGAGAATATTTTGCTCTGGGGAAAAAACTCGGCAAATTTGGATACAGCGTACAGAAAAAGAAAAAATGACACGCGGCTTATTGCAGCAGCGTGTCCATCAGTACAGCATATACATCTTCACTTTTCTTTTTCCAATTATTGCAGATGGCTTCTGCCTGTTCTTTTGTAGTTACGCAAAGCGTCAGGTCGATCAGAGGATTGCCGTCAGACCGTACCTGACAGCGTACTGCGTATTTCTGATTGGTTGTCTTATAGTAATCTGCCAGAATGGAATTTTCCTGTCGGAATTCTAATTTATTCTTTTCAAAAAATCCCTGAACATCATTTTCAATTCCATCATTTAATTTATCTTTGAAAAATCCAAGTGTTTCTTTTCCCGCAGAAGTCAGAGAGTACTGTGTGTTGCTGTGCGTGGACTCTGCATGGATTAAATTGGCATCGACCAGATCCCCGATTACTTCCTGTACACGGAAATAGTCTGTGTATTCCTGTTCCAGAAAGAAATTGGAAATCTGGGTGTTGGAAAGCGGAAACCCTGCTTTGCTCAGCATATATAAGATCGTAAGTTTATAGATTGTAAATGGTTCAGCCATAAAAATGTTCTCCTTGTCTGGTATTGCGTTCTTTGAGACGGCGATGAATGGTGTTTAAAATACGTTTTTTGTCTGTGCTCCAGGATGGGGCGAGTAATAGACTGCGGGGACCATCTCCCGTCAGACGGTGAACGACCATGTCCGGGGGAAGAAGTTCCAGGCAGTCGATCACAAAATCGCTGTATTCATCAAGTTCCATCATGGGAAACGGATGAAGCTGATACTGTTCTGCCAGTGCAGTGCCACGCAGGACATGCAGAAGCTGCAGCTTGATTCCAGAAACCGGAAGTGCGGCGACATGCCGGACGGTATCTTTCATCATTTCTTTTGTTTCACCGGGAAATCCTAAAATAACATGTGCGATCACGGAGATTCCAAGGGCATGAAGTTTGGATACAGCGGCATCAAACTGTGCAACCGTGGTATGCGTGTTCATGGCAGACAGCGTCTTTGCATGGATGCTCTGCAGACCAAGCTCTATCCATATGGGTTTTTCCTGATTGAGATCGGAGAGGAGTTCTAAGGTTTCCGGAGGAAGGCAGTCACTTCTGGTTCCTATGGAAAGTGCAACGATTTCTTCCGGTGCCATTGCCTCGGAATAGAGCTGACGCAAAACGTCAACGGGGGCATAGGTGTTGGTAAATGACTGGAAATACGCAATGAATTTCTGGCAGTGTGTTTTGGCGGCGATTTTCTGTCTGGCCTGTATGAACTGCTCAGAAACCGGCAGAAATGCATCCGCGGCAAAATCACCGGAGCCTCCGGCACTGCAGAATGCACATCCTCCGTAAGAGAGTGTTCCGTCGCGGTTGGGACACGTCATCCCACCGCTTAGACTGAGACGGTACACTTTTTCCCCGAAGACCTCTTTACAGTAATCGTTCAGAGAATAGTAGCGATTAGCGGACATGAGACTTGACTGCTTCACTTACAACTTCTGCCACACGTGGATCAAATGCTTCCGGCATAATGAAATCTTCATTTAATTCCTCGTCAGAAACTAGGGCTGCAAGTGCTTCTGCTGCTGCAAGTTTCATTTCTTCTGTGATCTGGGTGGCATGTGCCTCCAATGCACCGCGGAAAATACCAGGGAAAGCGATCACGTTGTTTACCTGATTTGGGAAATCGCTCCGTCCGGTTCCGACAACTTTTGCTCCGGCAGCTTTGGCCACATCCGGCATGATCTCCGGTACCGGATTTGCCATGGCAAACAGGATGGCATCTTTGTTCATGGAAGAAACCATTTCCGGAGTGACAATGTTTGGCGCAGAGACACCGACAAAGATATCCGCACCGCGCAGTGCGTCTGCCAGCGTTCCGGAGGCATTTTCGAGATTGGTAACCTCTGTCATTTTTTTCTGCATCCAGTTTAAGTTCGGATAATCTTTTCCGATGATTCCTTCACGGTCACACATGGTCACGTGTTTGAAACCGTAAGTCAGAAGAAGTTTGGTGATTGCCACACCGGCAGATCCGGCACCGTTTACCACAACGCGGCAGTCTTCTTTTTTCTTGCCGGTCACACGCAGACCATTGATGATACCGGCCAAAACAACGATGGCGGTTCCGTGCTGGTCATCATGAAATACCGGGATATCAAGCATTTCTTTCAGACGTTCCTCGATTTCGAAACAACGCGGAGCGGAGATGTCTTCCAGATTGATACCGCCGAATCCGGGAGCTATATTTTTCACAGCCTGAATGATCTCTTCGGTGTCCTGGGTGTCCAGACAGATCGGTACAGCGTTAACATTTCCAAATTCTTTGAATAATACACATTTTCCTTCCATGACCGGCATGCCGGCCTCCGGGCCGATATCTCCAAGTCCGAGAACTGCGGTTCCATCTGTAACAACAGCTACCGTGTTCCATCTTCTGGTCAGCTCGTAGCTCTTGTTGACATCTTTCTGAATTTCCAGGCACGGCGCCGCCACACCCGGTGTATAGGCAAGACTCAAGGCATCTTTTGTATCTACGGCCGCCCGGGAAGTGACCTCAAGCTTTCCGCGTAATTCATAGTGCATCTTTAATGATTCTTTTGCGTAATCCATCGCTTTTTTCCTCCATTTCATGTGTGACTGCGTCTCATTAATAATAGGAAGAGAGATTCACGCGTCACACGGGATGTCTGTTCGCTGCACCCCTATTATAACAAGCGTTCTCTAAATTTCAACCGGTGTTTTGATTAATGAAAAAATTTCCACTTTTCCACCAAAAACAGCTGCTTCATTTGCGAAATTTTATCAAAAATACTCTTTTTCTTTCTCTCAGCCGCAGTCCGATCCTGCCCGGAGGGCTTTTTTTGCTTTACAGTAAAATTCAACAAAGTTTTTTATAAAGCAAAAAATCTGCCCGCCTCCCATCCTTTTCAGACTGGAAAACAGACAGATTTTTTTCTTTACTCCGCCACAATATTCTGCAGCCAGACTCCTTTCTTGACAAGGACAAATCCAATCACGCACTTGATCAGGTCAACCGACATAACCATAAAGTAGATTGCGTAGATCGAAAGTCCGGTAAAACGGCTCAGGCAGAAAGCCACCGGCACACTGACAACCCAGATGAAGACGCTGTCGAACAGGAACGTGATGATCGTTTTTCCACCGGAGCGCAGGGTAAAGTAGCTTGCATGCAGGAATGCATTGACCGGCATGAACATGGCCACTTCCACGATGAAGATTGCCGCCATGTGGCGTACTTCGTCCGTCGTGTTGTAGAGGCGTGGGAAGATTGGAGCCACGAGCGCCATCAGCGCGCCGATCACAATGCAGAGTAATACGGAAAACGTGATCAGCTTCGTATCGGTATCCTTTGCCTCTTCCATCCTTCCGGCTCCGAGGAGCTGTCCGACGATGATGGCAACGGAATCGCCGAGTGCGATGAAAACGACGTTGAACAGGTTCGAGATCGTGTTGGAGATATTCATCGCGGCTACGACATTCAGTCCACGCACGGAGTAACACTGCATCAGGATCGCAACGCCGCCTGCCCAGAACGTTTCGTTCAGCATCAGCGGTGTTCCTTTGATAAGGATCTGTTTCGTCAAAGCCGCCGGAACACGGATCGTGCGGTACAGATGCTTCGTAAAACGATATTTTTCTTTGTTTCCGTGCGTGCGGATCAGCACGATCGCCATCTCCACGTAACGGGACAGCACCGTTGCAACTGCCGCGCCGACAACTCCGAGCTGCGGTGCGCCGAATTTTCCGTAGATTAAAATGTAGTTAAAAACCAGATTAACGAAGACAGCGGTAATACCGGCCTTCATCGGAAGCATCGTCTCGCCGCATTCGCGCAGCGTGCTGGCATAAAGCTGCACAAACAGGAACGGCGGAAGTCCTACCAGCATGACCTTCATATAAGAAATGCCATAGGCTAATGTCGCATTCATGTCCTGGCTTCCCTGATCTCCTGTCAGGTAGAGACGAATCAGAGGCTCGTGCGCACCAAGGAAAATAGTGATTGCCGCTGCCGTCAGGATCACGCCGATCCAGAGCTTGAAGCGGAAGGTGTTTCGCACACCCTCGTCGTTGCCCTGTCCGAAATACTGCGCAGTGAAAATTCCTGCACCGGATACCCCTCCGAAAATGCAAAGGTTATAGATAAAAAGAAGCTGGTTGACAATTGCAACGCCGGACATCTGCTCGGTACCGACCTGTCCTACCATGATGTTGTCGAGAAGACTGACAAAGTTGGTGATACCGTTCTGAATCATAATCGGCATCGCAACGCCAAGTACCATCAGGTAAAACCGTTTGTTCCCAATAAATTTTCTGTGTTTCTGCATGGTTTCCCCCTTTTCTTGCTGTATAAAATAAATGACATAAATCGGAGCCTTTCTGGATTTCTCCAGGCAGGCCCCGAACAGTAATGCTTATTATACACGATTCATGTTTAGAAAGAAAGATCCTTTTTATCTTTTTTCTGGCTTTTTTTGACATCTTAATTTCAGAGCATCAAACAGCCTCAACGATAAGATAAGCATAACTCCCCATATTACCCATGCCGCAAAGCACCCAATTCCCTGATGGCGGATATCTACCATTATTCCAACAATAAAAGGAAGTGACATAAGCATCATTCTCTTCCCATATGCCTTACACATAGCATTTTCATCATATTTTTTTCGT
>ERZ773114.3518-NODE-3518-length-12752-cov-26.762227_pt1 | contig 12752 bp, 22 predicted proteins | sample MGYA00580564_ERZ773114 | MGnify/ENA primary metagenome ERZ773114 (study PRJEB29015, sample SAMEA2737836) | human gut metagenome | biome: human gut; feature: human-associated habitat; material: faeces | place: China | collected 2012 ...
TTCTGTTCTCCTCCTTATTCAACTTCGGTAACCTGCAGCAGATAGCCGATCTGAGCGATCTTGCCGCGGGTCTGGGTGTTGTCCGGCTGGATGGTAGTCTGGCCGATCTTGCGAAGGCCAAGGCTGGCAGCGGTAGCGATGTGCTTTTCCAGACGGCCGTTCAGGCTCTTAACAAGCGTAATTTTCAGGTTTGCCATGTTAATTGCCCTCCTTAACCAACGATTTCTTCTACGTTCTTGCCGCGGATTGCAGCAACCTGCTCAGGAGAACGCAGGGAAGTCAGACCAGCCATGGTGGCCTTGACAACGTTCTGAGGGTTGTTGGAACGCAGGCACTTTGCGCAGATGTTCTTGATGCCGACAGCCTCCATAACGGCACGGACAGCGCCGCCGGCGATAACGCCGGTGCCTTCGGGTGCGGGCTTGAGAAGCACGCGGCCGGCGCCGAACTCACCGATGACCTCGTGAGGAATGGTAGTGCCCTGAAGGGTAACGGTGCAGATGTTCTTCTTTGCATCCTCAAGGCCCTTGCGGATAGCCTCGGAGACTTCGTTTGCCTTGCCCATGCCGAAGCCGACGCGGCCCTTGCCGTCACCGACTACGCAGAGAGCTGCAAACTTTGCCACGCGGCCGCCCTTAACGGTCTTGCTGACGCGGTTGAGGGAAACTACCTTCTCGATGAACTCGGAGGGAGCCTCGTCTTTACGACGGTCTCTTCTGTCATTATTGTATGCCATTAGTTTCTCCCCTCCCTTAGAACTTCAGGCCGCCCTCACGGGCGCCTTCTGCCAGAGCCTTGACACGGCCATGGTACACGTTGCCGCCGCGGTCGAACACGACCTCGGTGATGCCGGCTGCCACGGCGCGCTCGCCGACGAGCTTGCCGATCTTGGCTGCCGCTTCGCAGTTGCCGCCATTGCCTTCAAAGCCCTTTTCCACGGTGGAGGCGCTGCAGAGCGTCTTACCGGCGACATCGTCGATGATCTGGGCATAAATGTTGTTTTCGCTGCGGAACACGCTCAGACGCGGTCTCTCGGCCGTGCCGGAAACCTTGCCGCGCACTCTCTGGTGACGGCGAACGCGCTGCGCTTTCGTATTCGGTCTCTTAATCATTCAGGCACACCTCCAATTACTTCGCGCCGGTCTTGCCTTCTTTGCGGCGGATATGCTCGTAATCGTACTTGATGCCCTTGCCCTTGTACGGCTCGGGCGGACGCTTGGCGCGCACTTCTGCTGCAAACTGGCCGACCTTTTCCTTGTCGATACCCTTGATGATGATCTGGTTCGGGTTCGGAACATCGATCTGGATGTCCGCATTCTCGGACATGGTGACCGTGTGCGAGAAGCCCAGGTGCATGACAAGGTTCTGTCCTTCCTTTGCGGCTCTGTAGCCGACACCGTTGATCTCCAGCGTCTTGCTGAAGCCCTCGGTCACGCCGATGACCATGTTGTGGATCAGGGTGCGGGTCAGGCCGTGCAGGGAGCGGTGCAGTTTGTCATCGCTCGGACGGGTGACATGGATGGTGTTGCCTTCGACCGTGACGGTCATGTCCGGATGCACGTTGTGCGTCAGGGTGCCCTTCGGGCCCTTGACGGTGACGATCGTGCCGTTGCAGGTGACTTCAACACCTGCGGGGATCTCGATGGGAGCTCTACCAATTCTAGACATTGTTCTGTACCTCCCTTACCACACAAACGCGAGGACTTCGCCGCCGACGTGCTGCGCACGCGCCTTCTTGTCGGTCATGATGCCCTTCGAGGTGGAGATGATCGCGATGCCGAGGCCGCGCAGGACCTGCGGCAGCTCGTCAGCGCCGGCGTACACACGCAGGCCGGGCTTGGAGACTCTGCGGAGGCCCTGGATGGCCTTCTCTTTGCCGGGGAGATACTTCAGGGTGACGCGGATGACGCCCTGCGTGCCGTCATCAATGAGCTGGAAGCTCTTGATGTAGCCTTCCTCGAGAAGAATTTCAGCGATAGCCTTCTTCATCTTGGAATTCGGGATGTCCACGGTTTCGTGCCGAGCGCTGCCAGCGTTGCGGATGCGGGTCAGCATATCGGCGATGGGATCGGTGATCTGCATTGTTTGTTTCCTCCTTAGTTAGAAGTTACCGATGATACGGTTTGGGCGGCGAGGTTCCGCATGAATACATGATTCCCTGCGGCCTTTCGTCATCCCTGCCCTTTCAGCGAAGGGCAAAAGCTTGCTTTTGTGACGCGCGGTCCATTTTCATGTCGCTGCCGGATGGCAGCGGCACGGCCGCGGTGCCGGACGGCACAAAAGCGTGACTGCGTACCTGTGCGCCGGGTCAAACGCACAGGCAGTGCGGGGTGCGGCACCGGGACTCAGATCATAAGCACCGGCACCGTATTTCAGTGCGCACCGACAGCCGCAGATCCAGCTGCGGCTGCAGGGGCGAACTTACGGAAGTTAGGGCTGAACGGAATGTTCAGCGCTGGGCGAGCATTTTTCGTCAGGCGGTGTGCACCGCGCAGCCGTTATCCCGCCCCGGGCGAAATTCTGTTGGTTGGCGAAGGGCGCTGTGCGCAGCTGTATCTGGTATACAGCAAGCACAGCTCACGATGCCAAACAGCAGAATTTTACCAGCTGGCTTTGCGGACGCCGGGGATCTGGCCCTTGTACGCCAGCTCACGGAAGCAGATACGGCAGATGCCGTAGTTGCGCAGGTAAGCGTGGGGGCGGCCGCAGATCTTGCAGCGGTTGTACTGGCGGGTGGAGAACTTCGCAGGCGCCTGCTGCTTGAGGATCATAGATTTCTTAGCCATTGTGTCGCTCCTCCCTTATGCTTTGGTGACGAACGGGGCGCCCATGAGCTTGAGCAGCTCGCGTGCTTCCTCGTCGGTCTTGGCGGTGGTGATGATGGCGATGTTCATGCCGCGGAGCTTCTCGATCTTATCGTACTCGATCTCGGGGAAGATGATCTGCTCCTTGAGGCCGAGGCTGTAGTTGCCGCGGCCGTCAAACGCGTCGGCCGAGATGCCGCGGAAGTCGCGGACACGGGGCAGCGCGATGTTAAACAGGCGGTCCAGGAACTCCCACATACGGTCCTGACGCAGCGTGACCTTCACGCCGACGTGCATACCCTCACGCAGCTTGAAGTTCGCGACGCTCTTCTTGGCGACGGTCGCGACGGCCTTCTGACCGGTGATCGCGGTGATGTCCTTGATGACAGCGTCGAGCGCCTTGGCGTTATCCTTGCAGTCGCCGCAGCCGACGCTGACGACGATCTTCTCGATCTTCGGGATCTGCATAACGCTCTCGTACTGGAACTTCGTCATCAGAGCGGGAGCGACTTCCTCCACATACTTCTTCTTCATAGAAGGCATTGTTGCCATAGTTCGTTGCTCCCTCCTTTACAGTTCGGCGCCGCACTTCTTGCAGATGCGGGCCTTCTTGCCGTCCGTGATCTTGTGCGCAACGCGGGTCGGCTTGCCGCACTTCGGGCAGACGACCATGACCTTGCAGGCATAGATCGGGGTTTCGGTCTTGATGATGCCGCCCTGATCCTGCTGGTTTTTCGGCTTCTGGTGCTTCGTGGCGACGTTCACGCCCTCCACGATGACCTTGCCGCCCTTCGGGTCAGCAGACAGGACTTTGCCTTCCTTGCCCTTGTTCTTACCGGACAGGACAACGACTTTATCGTCTTTTTTGATGTTCATGTTCTGCGCCCTCCTCAAATAACTTCGGGAGCCAGAGACAGGATCTTCGTGAAGTCACTGTCGCGGAGCTCACGGGCGACGGGCCCAAAGATACGGGTGCCGCGGGGGTTCTTATCCTCGCCGTTGATCAGGACGGCGGCGTTCTCATCGAAACGCACATAGGTGCCGTCCGCGCGGCGGACCGGCTTCGCGGTGCGGACAACAACAGCCTTGACGACGTCGCCCTTCTTGACGGAGCCGCCCGGAGCTGCCTTGCGCACGGAAGCAACGATCACGTCGCCGATGCTGGCGTATTTACGCTTGGATCCGCCGAGAACGCGGATGCACTTGATTTCCTTGGCGCCGGTATTGTCGGCAACCTTCAGATAACTTTCCTGCTGAATCATGTTGTTGCCTCCTTACTTCGCCTTTTCAACGATCTCGACCACGCGCCATCTCTTGTCCTTGGACAGGGGGCGGGTCTCCATCACGCGGACGATATCACCGACGTGGCACTCGTTGTTCTCGTCGTGTGCCTTCAGGCGATAGGTCTGGCCGATGATCTTTTTATAAACCTTGTGCGCAACGTGGTCCTCCACGATGACGACAATGGTCTTGTCCATTTTGTCGGACACCACTTTGCCGACGCGGGTCTTGCGGGAAGTCGTTCTCATTTCGTTCATTCTCACTTACCTCCTCACTGCTCGAGCTGCTTTTCGCGGAGCACGGTTTTGACTCGGGCAATGTCGCGACGCACAGCAGAAATCTTAACGGGGTTGTCAAGATGATTGGTAGCGTGCTGCATACGGAGCATGAACAGGTCCTTCTTCAGTTCGACCAGCTTGCTTTCCAGCTCAGCGGCGGACATGGAGCGAATTTCACTAGCTTTCATCTTATTCACCACCAATCTCAGTCTCTTCCTTCTTGACGATCTTCGTCTTGCAGGGAAGCTTGTGGCTGGCCAGACGCAGCGCCTCACGGGCAGCCTCTTCCGACACGCCAGCAATCTCAAACAGAACTCTGCCGGGCTTCACGACGGCAACCCAGTACTCAGGAGAACCTTTACCGGAACCCATGCGGGTCTCGGCCGGCTTCTGCGTGACCGGCTTGTCGGGGAAGATCTTGATCCAGACCTGACCGCCGCGCTTGGTGTAACGGGTCATGGCGACACGGGCCGCCTCGATCTGGTTGGAGGTGATCCAGGCCGGCTCCTGCGCCTGCAGGCCGAAATCGCCATAGGTCACCTTATTGCCGCGCAGGGCCTTGCCGGTCATACGACCGCGCTGCACTCTGCGGTACTTCACTCTTTTCGGCATCAGCATTAGTTGTTGCCTCCTTCCTTCGGAGCAGCGGGAGCTGCCGGACGCGGGCCGCGGTTGAAGCCGCCCTGCGGACGGTTGCCGCCCTGCGGACGTCCGCCGCCCTGGTAGCCCGGACGGCCACCCTGACGGTTGCCGTCGCGGCGGTCGCGGTTGTAGCCGCCGCGGCCTCTGCGATCGCCGTCACGGCGGTCACGACGACGGTCGTCGCGCTTGTTCAGATCCATGGTGCGCGGGGTGGTGCGCAGGCTCTGGGAGAGGATCTCGCCTTTGTAGATCCAGACCTTGACGCCGACACGGCCGTAGGTCGTGGCAGCCTCAGCAAAGCCGTACTCGATGTCCGCGCGGATGGTCTGCAGCGGAATGGTACCCTCGTGATAGCACTCGGTGCGGGCGATCTCGGCGCCGCCCAGACGGCCGGAGCACATGATCTTGATGCCGCGGGCGCCCATTCTCATGGCGCGGCCCATGGCGTTTTTCATCGCGCGGCGGAAGCCGATGCGCTTCTCGAGCTGCGCGGCGATGTTCTCGGCGACGAGCTGTGCGTTCGTATCCGGCGTGCGGACCTCAACGATAGAGAGGGCGACCGGCTTGCCGATCATCTTCTCAACGTTCAGGCGGATGCGCTCGATCTCCGCGCCGCCCTTGCCGATGACGACGCCCGGACGAGAGCAGTGGATATAGATGCGGACCTTCGCGCTGTCGCGCTCGATCTCGATGTTCGGGATGCCTGCAGAATACAGAGTCTTCTTCAGGTACTCACGGATCTTGTAGTCCTCAACGATCAGGTCACCGACCTTCTCGTCACGGGCATACCAGCGGGAATCCCAATCTTTGATGACGCCGACACGCAGGCCGTGCGGATTAACTTTCTGTCCCATATCTTCTGCCTCCTCCCTTATGCCTTCTCAGCCACGACGATGGTGATGTGGCTGGTGCGCTTGTTGATGCGGTACATACGGCCCTGAGCTCTCGGGCGGCCGCGCTTGAGGATCGGGCCGGCCGTGGCATAGGCCTCGGCAACGTAGAGGTTATCCGGATCCATCTCGAAGTTGTTCTCCGCGTTGGCGCAGGCGCTCTTGAGCAGCTTGAGCATGAGCTCGCAGCCGGCCTTCGGCGTGTTGGCCATATAAGCCTCAGCGATCTTGGTGTCCTTACCGCGGATCATGTCGCAGACGATCTGGACCTTACGGGGAGCGATACGGGCGTGCACCAGCTGGGCACGTGCAGTTTTCAGTTCTTCCATGTTCTCTCCCCCTTACTTTCCAACAGTCTTGCTGCCGGCGTGGCCGCGGAACGTACGCGTGGGCGCGAACTCGCCCAGCTTGTGTCCGACCATATCCTCAGTCACATAGACCGGGACGTGACGGCGGCCGTCATGGACAGCGATGGTGTGGCCGACAAAGGACGGGAAGATCGTGGAGGAACGGCTCCAGGTCTTGACGACCTTCTTCTCGCCGGCCTTGTTCATTTCATCGACCCGCTTCAGCAGCTCGGGAGCGGCAAACGGGCCTTTCTTAACACTTCTGCTCATTACCTATTCCCTCCTTACTTGGCGTTGCGGCGCTTGACAATGAACTTGTCGGTCGCGTTCTTCTTCTTACGGGTCTTGTAACCCAGCGCCGGCTTGCCCCACGGGGTGACCGGGCCGGGACGGCCGACAGGCGATTTGCCTTCGCCGCCGCCGTGCGGGTGGTCACACGGGTTCATGACGGAACCACGGACGGTCGGGCGAACGCCCATGTGGCGTTTGCGGCCGGCCTTGCCGATGGAGATGTTGGCGTGGTCGACGTTGCCGACCTGGCCGATGCAGGCGATGCAGGTCAGGCGGACCTTGCGGTACTCGCCGGAGGGGAGACGGACGGTAGCCATGCCGTTCTCCTTCGCCATGAGCTGCGCGGCGACGCCCGCGGAGCGGACCAGCTGCGCACCCTTGCCCGGGTAGAGCTCGATGTTGTGGATCACGGTGCCGACCGGGATGTTGGCCAGCGGCAGAGCGTTGCCCGGCTTGATATCCGCCGAGGCGGAGGACACGATCACGTCGCCCACGTTTAGGCCGACAGGAGCCAGAATGTAGCGGCGCTCGCCGTCAGCGTACTCGACCAGAGCGATGTTCGCGCTGCGGTTCGGATCGTACTCCAGGCGCAGGACGGTCGCGGTGACGTCCATCTTGTCGCGCTTGAAGTCGATGACGCGGTACTTTTTGCGGTTGCCGCCGCCCTGATGGCGGACGGTGATGCGGCCGTAGCTGTTGCGGCCGGCGTGCTTCTTGAGGACCTCCACGAGCTCCTTCTGCGGCTTGGCGTGCTTGTCGACACCGTCAAAGCCGGAAACGGACATATGTCTGCGGGAAGGCGTGGTGGGTTTATAGGTTTTAATCGACATTGTTCAATTCCTCCCTTACACCATGCCCTCGAAGATCTCGATGTTCTTCGAATCAGCGGACAGTTTCACAACGGCCTTCTTGCGGGTGGCGGTCATGCCGGACGGATTGGCGCCGACGCGCTTCTCCTTGGCGTGGATCGTCGTGGTGGTGACCTTGATGACCTTCACGTCGAAGATCTCCTCGATGGCCTTTTTGATCTCGATCTTGCCGGCGTCCTTGGCGACTTCAAACACGTACTTTTTGATGTCGAGGTCTTCCATGGACTGCTCGGTGATGATGGGACGGATAATGACATCGTAAGCGGTTCTCATTATGCGTACACCTCCTCGATTTTCTGGAGCGCAGCCTTGTCAACGACCAGGACGCGGTGCGTCAGGATCATGTAGGGGCTGAGGATGGTGGCGATGGTGCTGCTCACGCCGGGAATGTTGCGAGAGCTCTTGACGACCTTCTCGTCAACCTGCTCGGTCACGAGCAGAGCCTTGCCTTCGGCGCCGATCTTGGTCAGGAACGCCTTGACAGGGGCGGTCTTGATCTCTTCGACAGCCAGACCGTCGACAACGAGGATCTCGCCGGCAGCGGCCTTGGCGCTCAGTGCGCTCTTGAGGGCCAGTCTCTTGACCTTCTTGTTGAGCGTGTAGCTGTAATCACGCGGCTTCGGCGCAAACGCGACGCCGCCGTGGGTCCACACCGGGCTGCCCTTGTAGCCGGCGCGTGCGCGGCCAGTGCCCTTCTGGCGCCAGGGCTTCGCGGTGGTGTAGGAAACCTCGCCCTTGGTCAGCGCACTCTGCGTGCCCTGACGGCAGTTGGCCAGGTGGTTCTTCACGGAGTCGTGCAGAACGGACTCGTTGGGCTCAACACCGAAAACGGCTTCGGAGAGCGCCACTTCGCCGACCTGATCGCCGGCCATATTAAACAACTTAGCAGTAGGCATATTCGCTCTCTCCCTTCCTTACTTTCTTGCAGAAGCCTTCTGCGGGTTACGACCGGAGGCCTTCTGCGGGTTGGTGCTGACGCCGGCGTCGCCCTTCTTGACGACCAGCTTCTTAACGGTGCTCTTGATATAGACAATGCCGCCCTTCGGGCCGGGGATCGCGCCGCGCACAACGATCATGTTGAGCTCGGGATCGACCTTGACCACGTCGAGGTTCTGGACAGTGACCTGATCCACGCCCATGTGACCGGCCTGCTTCTTGCCCGGGAAGATACGGGAAGGATCGGTGCTCGAGCCCATGGAGCCGGCGTGACGGTGCACAGGGCCGCCGCCGTGGGAGGTCGGGGTACGGCCCTGGCCGAAGCGCTTGATGACGCCGGCGTAGCCGTGGCCCTTGCTGATGCCGGTGATGTCGACCTTGTCGCCTTCCTTGAAGGTGTCGGCCTTGATGACATCGCCCACATTGACAGAGACGCAGTCCTCGAGACGGAACTCTTTGAGGTGCTTCTTATAGCCGACGCCCGCCTTGTCCAGGTGGCCCTTCTCGGGCTTGGTCAGCTTCTTCTCGGCGACGTCCTCGTAGCCGAGCTGGACGGCTTCATAGCCTTCCTTTTCCTTGGTCATCTTGCCGGTGACCGTGCAGGGGCCTGCCTCGATCACGGTGACGGGGACGACCTTGCCTGCTTCATCGAAGATCTGCGTCATGCCGACCTTTTTACCGATGATGGCTGTTTTCATACATGTTCCTCCTTCAGGTTATTGGTCAGCTCGCTTAGCTCATGGCCAGAGGCTGCTGACTTGACCCGTCCGCACACGCAAGCTGCGGACTTCGGGTTTGTAAATATGCGCTCTCGCGCAGGGTTAACGGGGTGTGCTTACAGCTTGATGTCGATCTCGACACCGGCCGGCAGCTCCAGATTCATCAGAGCCTCGACCGTCTTCTGGGTCGGGTTCATGATGTCGATCAGGCGCTTGTGGGTGCGGCGCTCAAACTGCTCACGGCTGTCCTTATACTTATGAACAGCACGCAGGATGGTGACGATCTCGGTCTTGGTCGGCAGCGGAATGGGGCCGGAGACCTTCGCGTCAGTGCGCTTTGCGGTTTCGACGATCTTCTCCGCCGCCTTGTCGATCAGCTGGTGATCGTAGGCCTTGAGGCGGATACGGATCATTTTCTTGTTGCTCGTGGTTGCCATGTTGTTTCCTCCGTTACGAATTTTTTGGGCGGCATTGGCTCCGCCGGTTCGCACGGATGAGATCACCATACACCGTTCCGTGCGTATCAAACCCTGCCCGAAAAACAAACCGGCTCTCGCCGGTATGCAGCCGTGCAGGTGATATACGCTGGTGCTGGCTGACTCAACCGCCCGATTGTCTGCCGTGCAAAGGCGCGGCAGCGGACATACTCCACGGAAGTTACCGGAGATCAGCTCCGCAATCTCCCGCTTCATCGCAGAATGCACCTGTTTCCGCACAGGCGCTCCCTAAGAATAGCAAAAACCCTCTCGGATGTCAAGAGGGTTTTTCACCGAAATGTAGAAAATTCACAAAAAAGTTTGTGCAGTCCGACCAATTCATTTTTCCGCCGTTTCCGACGGCTCCGCCGCTGCGCGCACGGCGTCCGCGAGGGCGTCCGCCTCGCGCAAAAGCGCCTCCGCACCTGTCAGAAGCACCGCGCCCGCGCTCGTGAGCGCAACGGTGTGCCGGTCGCGCGTGAGCAGCGGCACGCCGAGCTCCCGCTCGAGGGCAGTCACGGCGCGGCTGGTCGTCGAGTGGCTGACAAAGAGCTCCTTGGCCGCGCGTGTGAAGCTGCGGCAGGCAGCGACGGCGCAAAAGATGCGCAGTTGTTCCAGTTCCATGGCGCACCCTTTAATAATTAAAGGTATAGGGCATGAGCTCGCTCAGGCGGTTGCTGACATAGCGCCCGCCGCCCATGACGGACAGCACCTCCATATCGGGCGCGAACTCCGCCAGAAACTGCCGGCACGCGCCGCAGGGGTAGCAGTAGTGCTCCCCGTCGCCGTAGACAGCGATGCGCACGAAGTCGCGGTGTCCCTCGCTGACGGCCTTGCACGCGGCGGTCCGCTCGGCGCAGATGGTGCTGCCGAGGGCGGCATTTTCCACGTTGCAGCCGGTAAAGACCGTACCGTCGCGGCACTCGAGCGCGGCGCCGACGGCAAAATGGGAATACGGGACATAGGCATTGCGGGAGGCCTGCACGGCCAGATTAATCAACTGACGATCTGTCATGATCCTGCTCTCCTTCCGTTTCTTTTGGGACTGCGAACACAATATACTTATAGCCGAAGTAATTCAGCAGCGCGACCTCGAGCGTGACGCCGACCTTGGCAAGGTACGGATTGATGCCGAAATGCGTCAGCAGGCCGATCATCACCTCGCTGAGCGCGAGGGACACCACGTTCCACGCCGCAAAGCGCGCACACTGCCGCCAGCGGGCGATGTGCCCGTCGCGGAAGGTGATGCGCCCGTTGAGAAAATAGCTGCAGACCGTGCCGACGGCATAGCCGATCGCCTGACAGAGCATGGGCGTGAAATGCAGCAGCTCATGTGCGGTCGTAAACGCCACCCAGTCCATGCCCGTGTCGAAGCAGCCGACAAGCGCATAGGTGGCAAAGCGCTTGGCGCGTGCGATCCACTCGTGTTTCATGCCTGACTGATCTTCCAACCCGTGATGTTGCGGAAAATGTTGTACTTTGTGGGAGAAAAGCCGCCGACGGCACCGCGATGCACATACAGGCAGTGCTTCTCAAAGCAGATGGGCACGATGGGCGCCGTGTCCGAGATCGTCTGCAGCATGGTGCGGCAGGCCGCGGCACGGCCGGTGTCCGGGGCGGCGAGATAGGCGTTGATGACATCGGCATACGTGCCGGTCGAGATGCCGCCGTAGTTGAGCGCGCCGCCGGATTTGAGCAGCGCCGAGAGATCGAAGTCCGCCGGGAGCGCGACCTCTCCGTAATACATATCGTATCTGCCGCCCTTGAGCGCGGCCTGATAGTTGTCCCAGCTCATTTCGCGCACCTTCACGGGGATACCGATGCTCGTGAGATCGGCCGCGATCTTGTTGGCCATGCTGACCTTGAATGTGCTGTCGGCATAGACGATCAGCGAGAGGCTGATATCAAGCGGCGACGAGCCGTCGGGCATGTACTCGCGCTCGCCGTCGCCGTCATAGTCGACGATCTTCAGGTCGTCGAACATTTTTTTCGCCTTGTCCAGATCGTAGGCCAGCGACTCGTTGAGGGAGCTGTCAAAGAGCGTGCTTGCCGGGTGGACGGGCAGCGCGCTCGCAACGGCGCAGTCGTGCAGCAGCGCAACGGCAAACGCACGATCGACCACATAGTTGAACGGCTGACGGTAGCGTGCGGTCATGAAAAAGCTGCTGTTGGTGTTAAAGCCGATGTACTGCAGGTTCGTCGTGGCATACTGGCGCTGGTCGCTCTGGGTCGAAAAGGTCAGGTCTGTGCCGGAGCTGGGGTCGCTGAGCGCAAGGTCGAGCTCTCCGTTGTCAAACGCAGAGGTGATCTCCTCGACCGACTTGTACTCGGCAAGGTAAAACGCCTCGACCGGCGCCTTGTCGGCATCCGGATGGTCGGCTGCCACGGTGAGGCTCTGATGGTCGGCGGCATACGTGTACAGCCCCGTGCCGCACGGATAGGCGCTGTCGCCGGCGTCGTTTTCAATGACAGGGATGTTCAGCAGCGCCGGAAACTGCGTATTCGCGCGCGAGAGCGTAACAGTGACCGTACCGTCGTCATTGTCCTTGACCTCCTTGACCGCGCCCAGGCGGCTGGCATAGAGGCTCGAGGCCATGGCGGTGCGAATGGAATAGGCCGCGTCCTGTGCGGTGAGCACGTGTCCGTCGTGAAAGGCGCGCTCGGTATCGACGGTGAACGTCCATGTCTCGCCGTCGTCACTGCTCCACTCCGTAAACAGGCCGGGCTCGGCCTCAAAAGCGTCGGTGAGCTCCGTGAGCGTCTCGTACACGAGACTGCAGATGGCGAGGTTATCGGTATTTTGTGTTTTGTACGGGTTCATGCCGGCGGACGCACTGTAGTTGAGCGTGAACTTTCCGTCAAGCTCGACAGCGGTCTGCGTGTCCTTTTTGCCGACGGTCTCGCCGGTATCGTCCGCGTCGTCCTTGCCGCAGGCGGCGCAGCCGAGCAGCAGCGTGAGCGCCAGTGCGAACGCCAGCAGTCGGGTCAGATGAAGATGTTTCATGGGTTACCCCCTTGGGTCACAGGGTGATGACGGCGGCCTGCACGCCGCGGCGGCCGTCGGTCGCACGGTGCGACCAGAACACGTCCGGCCGGCACATGGTGCAGGCGTCCGACACGGCGATCTGCTCCGCCGGAATGCCGAGCTGCGTCAGGCGCAGAGCATTGACACGCTTGAGATCGAGCAGCGCCCGGTCGCCCACCGTGGGGCGCACGAGC
>ERZ773114.3524-NODE-3524-length-12724-cov-3.996132_pt1 | contig 12724 bp, 5 predicted proteins | sample MGYA00580564_ERZ773114 | MGnify/ENA primary metagenome ERZ773114 (study PRJEB29015, sample SAMEA2737836) | human gut metagenome | biome: human gut; feature: human-associated habitat; material: faeces | place: China | collected 2012 ...
ATTAACTTGCCGGACTCTTTACGTGACGGGCGAAGCCATTTCATGGCAGAGGTACTTCGTATAAAAGAAGTGATGCAAAAAGCGCTTACAGGAAAACGTTGTTTGGTCGTTTTGGATGAAATGTTTCGCGGAACTAACGCTAAGGATGCTTTTGAGGCTTCTCTTGCAGTCAATGAATTATTGAAAAGATTCTCTTGTTGCCATTTCCTTATATCAACTCATATTCTGGAGTATGCGAAAGCATTTGAAAAGGATCCTGCCTGTTGTTTTTATTATATGGAAGCGGAAATTATTGACGATGCATTTGTTTGTCATCATCGGCTATTGCAGGGGATTTCGGAGGCTAGGGTAGGATATTGGGTCGTGAAAAAACTACTGGCCGGTTTGATATAGTTTCACCTTATTATTGTGTCCATTAAGACAGTATTTTATTTTTATTAAAGGCATATTTTGCAAAGTCCGTCATTTCATCAAAAATCTTTTCTGCCGCTTCTATGGGAATCCCGTTTTTCACACAGCCGGGCACCTCGTCCCCATCCCCATGGATAAATTTTTCCCGTTCCTCTGCCATCACGGATGCCTTTTTCTTTCTCATCGCACGGCGCACCAAGTCACTTCTGCCCAGACTGTAGCCTGCCAGATCCCGCACAATCTGCATTACCTGCTCCTGATACACGATACAGCCGTAGGTGTTTTCCAGAATCGGCTCCAGCTTCGGGTGGGTATACTGCACCCTGCCGCCTGCATTTTTCCCCTTGATATATTTCGGGATAAAATCCATCGGGCCGGGGCGATAAAGCGCAATCCCCGCAATCATATCCTCCAAGCAGCGTGGCTGCAGCTCTCGCATGAACTGCTTCATGCCGCCGCTTTCCAGCTGAAACACGCCCTCTGTTTTGCCTTGGCAAATCATGTCATACACCATAGAATCATTTTCGGGCAGTTCCTCCATGTTTAACCGAATCCCATGGATACGCTCAATCTCCTGTACTGCGGACTGGATCACCGTCAGTGTCCGCAGTCCCAGAAAGTCCATTTTCAGCAGCCCCAGCTCCTCCAGAATCGTCATGGTGTACTGGGTATTGATCTGCCCGTCATTCGCACTCAGCGGTACATATTCCATAACAGGCTCACGGCAGATAACCACGCCGGCGGCATGGGTTGAGGAATGGCGCGGCAAGCCCTCCAAGCGCAGAGAGGTATCAATCAGCCGCTTCGTATCCTCTTCCTCCTCATAAGCATGCTTGAGGTCGGGGTTCATTTTCAGCGCCTTTTCAATCGTAATCCCCAGCTCTGCCGGAATCATCTTGGAAATGCGGTCAACCTCTGCATAGGGCATTGCAAGCGCGCGCCCAACGTCCTTGATTGCCGCTCGCGCCGCCATTGTCCCGAAGGTAATAATCTGCGCCACATTTGCCTCCCCGTATTTGCGGATGACATAATCAATCACCTCCTGCCGCCGTTCATAGCAGAAGTCAATGTCAATATCCGGCATGCTGACACGCTCAGGGTTCAGAAACCGCTCAAAAATCAGATCATATTTCAACGGATCAATTGTTGTAATGGAAAGGCAGTAGGAAACCATGCTCCCTGCCGCAGAGCCGCGCCCCGGCCCCACAATGATACCGTTATCCTTTGCATATTTGATAAAATCCCATACGATCAGGAAATAATCGACGTACCCCATCTTCTGGATGACAGAAAGCTCATAGTCAAGCTTCGGCAAAAGCTCCTCATGCTTGTCCGGGTAACGTCTTACCAGCCCCTCATGACAGAGTTTGTTCAGGTAAGTCCACGAATCATACCCCTCCGGCACGTCAAAATGCGGCAGCTTGGTCACTCCAAATTCGATCTCCACATTGCAGCGGTCCGCGATCTTCTGTGTGTTGTCAATCGCCTGTGCTGCATACGGAAACAGTTCCCGCATTTCTTCTTCTGATTTTACAAAATACTGCCCGCCCTCATAACGCATGCGGTTTTCATCGGACAATTTTTTTCCTGTCTGCAGACAGAGTAAAATATCATGCGGCTCGGCATCCTCGGCATAAGTGTAATGCACATCGTTTGTCGCCACCAGTTCAATGCCTGTCTCTTCACTCATCCGCATCAGACCTGCATTAACGGTCTTTTGTTCCGGTATTCCATGATCCTGCAGTTCTAAAAAGAAGTTGCCTTTTCCAAAACATTTTTCATATTTGTATGCAGTCTCTTTTGCTTCCTCATAAAGTCCACGTACCAGATAGCGCTGCACCTCACCGGCAAGACAGGCACTTAAGGCAATGATTCCCTCATGATAAGTTTCTAAAACTTCCATATCCACACGTGGTTTGTAGTAATATCCTTCCACGAAACCTTTTGAAACTATTTTCATCAGGTTCTGATACCCCTGATTATTTTCCGCTAAAAGCACCAGATGATAATAACGGTCATCCCCGTGTGAAAGTTCCCTGTCAAACCGTGATCCCGGCGCCACATAGACCTCGCAGCCTAAGACCGGCTTGATGCCTGCAGCCCTTGCTGCCTTATAAAAATCAATCACGCCGTACATCACACCATGATCTGTGATGGCGGCGCTGTTCATCCCGAGTTCTTTGACTCTTGAAACATATTCTTTTATCTTATTTGAACCGTCCAAAAGGCTGTACTCTGTATGGACGTGCAGATGCGTAAATGACATGCTTTGTTTCCTCCGCATTCTATTATATCGTCTCCCCGGTAAATATTCAATTTTTTTCGCACACCTCATACATTTTTTCCTTTTTGTCTCTTTACAAATAAGCCGAAAATGATAAAATTTCATTCAGATCATTTTTAAACTGAAAATCTAGCGAAAGGAAACCATGAAAACAGGACTTGTAGTAGAAGGCGGCGGTATGAAATGTGCATACAGCGCCGGTATTCTGGATAAATTTTTAGACGACAATATCACATTTTCCTACTGCATCGGCGTGTCTGCCGGTGCTGCAAACACGCTGTCTTATCTTGCAGGGCAGCGGGGACGTAATCTCCGTTTTTATACGGAACATTTAAATGACCCGCGCTACTTAAGTGTACGTAGTTTAGTACATACTGGAAACTTATTCGGTCTGCAGTATATCTACGGAACACTGACCAATTCCGATGGGGCAGATCCGCTTGATTACTCTGCCGTCATGGAAAATCCGGCTGAATTTTATATGCCTGCAACCGATGCAGCAACCGGGCGTGCAGCTTATTTTTCCAAATACGACATTGTCCGTGACGACTACCGTGCTGTTATGGCAAGCTGCGCCCTGCCTGGTTTCTGCCGTCCTGTAAAAATAGGGGACCGTTACTATTACGACGGCGGCGTCGCTGACTCGATCCCGCTGCACCATGCGATCGAACATGGTTGTACCAAAATGGTCGTTATCCTCTCAAACCCGAGAGATTTCGTAAAAAAACCGGAGGCGCACCGTCCGCTTTACAAACATATGCTGCACAAATATCCGAAAACGATCCAAAGTATCGATAACCGGCATATCAATTACCAGGCATCCATCGATCTTGCCAGCCGGTTAGAAAAAGAAGGCTATGTTTTTATCTTTGCGCCAAGCCGCCATATGCCGCTTAGTACTTTTTCCAAGGATGCTGCCTTAGAACAGGATCTTTATGATCTCGGAGTTGCAGATTATGAAGCCCGCGCAGAAGAGTTGAAACATTTTTTGAACTAATTTATCTTACAAATAAAAGGACTTTTACCACTATGACCAAAGATCTTACCACCGGAAAAATCATGCCGATCCTGATCCGTTTTACGATCCCGCTCGTGCTCGGCAACCTGTTCCAGCTTACCTACAATGCCGTAGACAGTATCATTGTCGGGCATTTTGTCGGAAAAGAAGCACTTGCCGCTGTCGGCATCTGCAATCCGATTTCCACTCTGATGATCCTGTTTTTAAACGGACTGTGCATGGGTGCCAGCATTTTAATGGGAATGCAGTATGGGGCAAAAGATTACGACACGCTGCACCGCCAGATCAGTACCACCATGCTCTCCGGCGTTATTTTTTCGTTGATCTTATCCACAGCATGTATCCTGTTTGCAAGACCGATCCTGATCTTAATGCAGGCGGACGCAAGTATTTTATCCCTCACAACAGAATACTTACAGATCATCTTTTTGGGATTGGTCTTTACTTTTCTGTACAACTTTTTTTCGAGCACACTGCGTGCACTCGGTGACAGCAATACCCCTCTTTATTTTCTGATGATCAGTGCCGTTTTAAATATTTTAGGGGATCTGTTTTTTGTTGTCGTGTTGAAAGCCGGCAGCAACGGCTGCGCGGTATCTACCGTGCTGAGTGAAGCCTTATGCTGCGTTTTCTGTGTCATCTATATCCAGAAAAAAGTGCCATTATTAAGACTTGGGAAAAAATGGCTGGTGTTTGACCGTTCACTTTTACTGCGCACGATTGCATATGGCTGGACATCAGCATTGCAGCAGGCAACTGTACAGCTCGGTAAACTCGGGATCCAGGCGATCGTCAACACCATGGGCGTTTCGGTTGCTGCCGCATTTGCCATCGTAAACAGAATCGATGATTTTGCCTACACGCCGGAACAGAATATTGCGCACGCCATGACTGCCCTGATGGCACAGAATAAAGGTGCCGGAAAAAAAGACCGCATGCGGGAGGGATTCCGCTGCGGTATGATTCTTGAGATCATTTATGGTCTGATCGTGTTTGCGCTCTGCTTTTTATTTGCAAGAGAATTTATGCTCTGCTTCATCAAAGATGAGGAAGTCATCGGACACGGTGTCATCTACCTGCATCTGATCTCCCTGATGTATATACTGCCGGCTGTCACAAACGGGATCCAGGGGTATTTCCGCGGTATCGGCGATTTAAAGATCACACTTATCAGCAGTTTTGTAAATATGGGAATCCGCGTGCTTGCCGCCGCACCTCTCGTCTTTAAAATGCATCTTGGCATTGAGGCGCTGCCGTATTCCTACCTTGCCGGCTGGATTGCCATGCTGATCGTGGAGCTGCCGCTTTTGCTGCGCAAAGTACACAGCAAATAAACAAATTTTTTCAGATTTCTTCCTCATCATGTTCCTTCATCTTCAAAATACAAATATTGAAAAAAGGACTCTATCCGTTTTGGGGATAAAGTCCTTCTTTTTCTATTTTGTATCTATGCAATTATCTCTTCAGGCACATTGTCTGATTCTCTCGCTACCATCCACAATCTGTCACTTTACGCGCGCAGTCAGATGGTCTCCTTCCACGTCAATCAGGATCGTATCGCCTTCCCTGACTTCATCTGCGAGGATCAGTTTTGCAGAAAGTGTCTCCACATGTTTCTGTAAGAAACGCTTTAACGGTCTTGCACCGTAAACCGGATCATATCCGTTGTCTACGATGTACTGCTTAGCAGCATCTGTCAGTTCTACTGTGATCTCACGGTCAGAAAGACGTTTGTTGAGATCTGTGATCAGAAGATTGATGATGTTTCCGATATTGCCTTTTGTGAGTGGCTTGAACATGATGATCTCATCGAGACGGTTCAAAAATTCCGGACGGAAATGTCCTCTCAGTTCATTCATGACTGCCTCTTCACACTCCGGATTGATATCTCCGTTGTCATCAATTCCTTCGAGCAGATGCGCCGAACCAAGGTTTGACGTCATAATAATGATCGTATTCTTAAAGTCAACGGTTCTGCCCTGCGAATCTGTGATACGTCCGTCATCAAGTACCTGTAACAGCACATTGAATACATCCGGATGTGCTTTTTCCACCTCATCAAACAGTACAACAGAATATGGTTTTCTGCGGACTGCCTCGGTGAGCTGACCGCCCTCATCGTATCCGACATATCCTGGAGGCGCTCCGATTAAACGGGAGACGGAATATTTCTCCATATACTCACTCATATCAAGACGCACCATGTTAGACTCGTCATCAAACAGGCTTGCCGCAAGTGCCTTTGCGAGCTCCGTCTTACCAACACCGGTAGGTCCTAAGAACAGGAACGAACCGATCGGCTTTGTCGGATCTTTGATACCTGCTTTGGAACGGATGATCGCTTCTGTAACCTTAGTGACACCCTCGTCCTGTCCGATGACACGTTTGTGTAGTTCCTCATCGAGATGAAGTGTCTTGTTTCTCTCACTCTCCGTCAGTTTTGCAACCGGGATACCGGTCCAGCGGGAAATAATACGTGCAATCTCCTCCTCGCTGACATTTTCATGTACCAGGGAAAGATCACGGTTCTTTACTTCCTCTTCTTCGGCTTCCAACTGTTTTTCTAACTGCGGTAATTTGCCATACTGCAATTCTGCTGCTTTTTCCAGATCATAATTCTGCTGTGCGGTCTTGATCTCATTTTTGACTGTCTCGATCTCCTCACGCAGTTTCTGGACTTTTTCTACCGATTTCTTTTCATTTTCCCACTGCGCTTTTTTCGTATTAAACGTATCGCGCAGTTCTGCCAATTCTTTCTGCAGGTCAGCGAGACGCTCCTGGCTTAACCTGTCTGTTTCTTTCTTTAATGCGGTTTCCTCAATCTCAAGCTGCATGACACGACGGTTTAATTCATCAAGTTCTGTCGGCATGGAATCAAGTTCTGTCTTGATCAGGGCACATGCCTCATCCACAAGGTCGATCGCTTTATCCGGCAGGAAACGGTCGGAAATATAACGGTTTGAGAGCACTGCTGCCGATACTAACGCAGAGTCTGTGATCTTTACACCGTGGAACACTTCGTAGCGCTCTTTTAAACCACGCAGAATAGAGATCGTATCCTCAACCGTCGGTTCATCCACCATGACCGGCTGGAATCTTCGCTCTAACGCTGCATCTTTTTCAATATATTCACGGTACTCATCGAGTGTCGTTGCACCGATACAATGCAGTTCACCACGCGCAAGCATAGGTTTTAACAGCTGTCCGGCATCCATTGCGCCGTCCGTTTTTCCGGCTCCGACGATCGTGTGCAGCTCATCGATAAACAGGATGATCTGTCCGTCAGAATTTTTGATATCATCAAGAACCGCTTTCAAACGCTCCTCAAATTCACCACGATACTTCGCACCTGCGACCAGGGCACCCATATCCAGTGCAAATAACTTTTTGTCTTTTAAGCCTTCCGGCACATCCCCTTTTACGATACGCTGTGCAAGCCCCTCTACGACTGCGGTCTTACCTACACCAGGCTCACCGATCAGTACCGGGTTATTTTTCGTCTTACGGGAAAGGATGCGGACTACATTACGGATCTCATCATCACGTCCGATGACCGGATCAAGTTTCTGCTCTTTTGCACGCGCTACCATATCGTAACCGTATTTTTCAAGAGTATCATAAGTAGCTTCCGGATTGTCCGAAACAACACGCTGGTTGCCGCGCACGGTTGAGAGTGCCTGTAAAAACCGGTCTCTCGTGATCCCATACTCTTTGAAGATCTCCTTCATCGCCTTGTTCGGATATTTTAACAGTGCAAGGAATAAATGCTCTACGGAAACATATTCGTCTCCCATCTGCTTTGCCTCGTCCTCTGCATGGATCAGCACTTTATTTAAGTCCTGTCCGACATAGACCTGACCGCCGGATACCTTTACCCTTGCTGCGAGATGTTTTTTGGCGTTATCCAGGAAATGCTCTTTCTGGATATCCATTTTTTCTATCAATTTTAAAATCAGTCCGTCTTCCTGCTGCAGCAATGCAACAAGCAGATGTTCCTGCTCGATTTCCTGATTGCCATATTCATATGCAAGTTTTTCACAATCATTGATCGCTTCTACGGACTTCTGTGTAAATTTCTGAATGTTCATATATCTTCCTCCCTCTTATTCAATTGTGGTCCAAACTGGACATCTATATCAAATGATGGAGAACCATCATGAGTTTTCTTACTTATTTCTTTTATTTCTATTTTTTCTGTTTACAATTTGTGTTATACACCTGATTGTTAGCGCTGTCAAGAGGTGAGTGCTAATTATTTTATAAAAAAAATATAAACTGTCCTGCGAATACGATATGCTCTGCATCCGCAGGACTTTTTCCTTCACAATCCCCTATTCTCCTATCCGGATCACATCTTTCAGCACATAATGAAACGAAGGTGCAGACGCAAACTCATTCTCCGTATATCCCTGATTCAGATCATAGGTATCGTCCGGATCATCCGGATCTGCCCCGACATAATCTCCCCGGAACACATCCAGTTTCCCCTGCTCAAACTGCCGGATCACTTTCTGCATTTTTTCCACTGTGCCATCCGCAGCCGTAATTTCATTTAACTCTAACATCTGCACCCAGTCTTCTTCAAAACCGGCACCAATATCATTTCCATTGACAGTTCCTTTGATACTTTTCTCAATCACACGGTCGTTTAAAACCGCATCCACAGCTCCCATCATATAGGGTTCCCAGTTGATCTTGCATCCGGTGAGATAAGTGGTCGGCGCCACATCTTCCATACTCTGGTTATAACTTACCAGATAAACCGGGGTCCCCGCAGCAGTTTCCTCACACGCGGTAGCCGGGCCTGCAGTATCCGAATGCTGTGATATGATCACACAGCCCTCATCGATCAGGTCTTTGGCATACTTTTTTTCCGTCCGGTAATCATTCCATTTATTGGTATAACGCACTGTCATCACCGCATCCGGTACGACTGATCTCACTCCGAGCAAAAATGCCGTATATCCGGAGATCACCTCCGCATAAGGATAGGCTGCAACATATCCGATCTTTGCCTGCTGCTCTGTGATCACGCCTTCTTTGATCAGTTCTTTCATTTTCATCCCGGCTACCACTCCCGCCGTATACCTTCCCTGATAAATTTTCCCCATGAATGTATGATAATTTTTTAAGAGGGGCTCTTCATTTGCATTCGCACATGTTGCCATACAAAACTCAATCCCGGGATATTTTTCTGCAAACTCCTTCGTAACGGTTCCATAATTATAACTGGTCGTAAAAATCAGGTCACACCCGGCATCCACAAGCTGCTGTAAGTACTCTGATTCCGTTCCCTCCGCAACATTATTGAGTGCAATGGCTTTTACCTGATCCCCGTATTTTGTCTGGATTGCCTCCTGCGCATCAATAAAATTGCTGGTATATGCGGTACTCGCATCTCCAACATACACAAAACCAACAGTGATCTCTTTTTCTTCGTCTCTCAGAAAGTATACAGATGCCGACACAAAAGCAATCACAACCAGACAGGTGCACAATGTCACAAGATATACTTTTTTCACCTTACTCCTCCTCTTTTTCCCTGCTATGATCTGCATGTGCATGTTCTTTGTACAGACTGCATATGTCAATCTTTCCATTGTCAATCAGTCCTAACATAACATCGACAAGTCCTGGATCAAACTGCGTTCCCCTTCCATTTTTCAGTTCCTGTATCACATAGGCCATATCCAACTGTTTCCGGTAAACGCGATTCGCCGTCATTGCATCAAATGTATCTGCAATTCCGATAATTCTGGCATTGATCGGGATTTCTTCTCCTTTTAACCCGTGCACATATCCTTTTCCATCGTATCTTTCATGATGATATAAGGCACCTTCTTCCACATGGTCTACGATCGTGAAACTTTTTAAGATCTCCGCACCTTTCGTCACATGCGATTTCATAATTCCATATTCCTCGTCTGTTAATTTCTCCGGCTTATTTAAAATCCGGTCGGGAATACCGATCTTTCCGATATCATGTAAAAGTGCTGCCTTTTTCAGATCCTCACAGCTTTTCTCATCAAACCCAAGTTCTTTTGCGATCAGTACGGAATATTCTGCCACACGCTCAGAATGCTGACTTGTCCTCACATCTTTGGCGTCTACCGTCTTAGCAATCGTAAGTACCGTCTCATTCCCCATTTCCAGCTGCTTTTTTACCAGTTCAATCTCCTTTTTCTGAAGATTGATCACTCTCTGCACCTGTGTATGAAAAATCATCCAGGTCAGATAAGCTACTGCTAACGTAAACACTGCCACTATATAAACCACAAACCACCAGTGATCGTAGATCTCTGCCTTTTTTTCAATGGTATACACACTTTCCACTACCGGATTCTGTCCCTTATGATCCAGCACCGCAATATGAAACTTATAGGTTCCTACCGGAAGATTTGTATAAATCACACTGGACATCTCACTTTGGGACACCACCTGCGGCTCACTGTCATACCCCTCTAAGTAAACACTTACATAAGGGATATTCACGGAATAATTGATAATTTCCGGAAATATCTCAAGCTTTTCTGCTCCCCTTTCCAGATAGATCACCTCTCCACGTCTGACAAAATGCGATACATCATCTATTTTTACGGATTTCATCTGCATACGGTAGGAACGGACAGAAACCTCATAATTTTTAAGATTCATACAAATCACTCCCGTATCTGTGGAAAAATAGAAATTCATATCCTCATCTACATAATTCCATGCATTTGGTGTCAGCGCCCGGTTAAGCCCGGCATCACTGTTTAACAGTTTATACTCTAATTCTTTCCCGGACAAAAGATCCTCTTTATCCACAACATAGATCCCCACTGACCCTGATATAAACAAAGTATGGTCGATTCCCTCCACAATATCATAATTATTATAATAAGGAAATTTATCAAGACTCCTGATTTTTCCTTCCGTATCCATGTAACAGATTCCATTACTTGTTACAATAAATACACCTCCATCCTCATTTTTCACCATACGGAGGATCACCTCTGAGCTTAATCCATCCTCTTTGTTGTAAACATCTTCCACTTTTCCATTTTTTATCACCGCGATTCCATTTCCATCCGTGCCGGCAAATATGGTTCCATCTTCCTGTTCTAATACACAAAGAATCTTCGGTACCGTAAGTCCATCTGATTCACCGGTCACTTTTGTAATCTCCCCATCCCGGATAAATGTAAGTCCCGCATCTCCTGCCGCAAGTATCGTCCCGTTTTTTAGTTCTTCGACGGTACGGTATTTATTACCATTTGCCCCACTGGCATTATCATAGACAAAAGTCTCTCCTTTTGCTGTAATCTCATAAATGCCCTTTCCCGTTGTGCAGATCCACAAGTTTCCACAGCTGTCTGTCCGAATACATCGTATTCTTGTGCCAGCTAAGGTTTCCGTAACATCATCCGTATATTCTTCTCCGGTTTCTTCATCCATTACCTCTAATCCGCTGTCCGTTCCTATATAAAACCTGTTCTGCCATTTCATAACTGAATTGACAACCTGATTTTCCTGGATAGCTCCTGTCTGCAATGATGTAAATACCGACTTACATAAACGAAGAACGCCAAGCCTTGACGATGTAAACCAGAGATTTCCCTGATAATCCATCAGCATATGATCAATCGAACTGTTGAATGTATCTGTATTTATCATTTTAAAATCTGTCTGTTCCACAAAATATCCCACTCCGTTATCGGCACAGACAAACATGGCTCCGTTATCTAAAAAATACAGTGACTTTATATTGGATAATTCTTCACAGCCTTTCGTTTCCCTGTATTTCCACTCTCCCGTATCACAGCCATAGCAAAGTATCTCATTCTGTGAAGTTCCGGCATACAAAAGTCCGTTTTCATCAAACTTACAGCAGGAAAAATCAGCTCCCTCGGATGGCTCCACAATATCCATGATCTTTCCCTGCCTGATAAAATACAGTTTTCCATCATCGGTTACCGCTGCAACTGTTCCATTTGCATCTGCATCCATACTTTTTACATACACAATATCTTCCATCGTCTTTTTCACATTTAACCCACCTGCTAATGTGACAATGGAAAGTGCCCCGGCTGTTCCAACATAATAATTTCCATCTGCGCACTGTGTAATACAGCGCACCGAATCCGATGCAAGTCCCTGTTTTTCAGTAATAACATTTGCAACCGTATCATTGATAAAGATGGAAAGTCCGCTGTCATTCGTTCCAACCCACAGTCTGCCTTCCTCATCCGTATACAGACAGTTCACGGTTTTTATCGATTCATATTCATTGATCCATTGAAATTTTGTGCCATTATACCGGTACAGCCCGCCATATGTTCCAATCCATAAAACGCCATCCTTCGTCTGCACAATATCATTGGCACATCCACCCGGTATTCCATTTTCCCTGCCATAAACAGTCTGAAGATAACTACTGTAATCTTCCTGTTCTGTAACTGTTTTGGCCGTTACTGTCTCTCCCCGGATCACACCAAGCACCAATATACAAAGAAACATCATGAGCAAAGTATGCTGTCTTTTAGATACAATTTTTTTCTGAAGCAATTTTATAAGAGAACATACTAAGACGATCGTTATAACCTTATCAAGAAAATCAAGATAAAACTGTCCCATACAGTGACTGAAAAAGCTGTTAAATCCAACTTTTTCCATAGACTCAATAACACCGTCTCCCCAGATATTCTGCGTAGAACCATCACAATACAGATAGTTAAACGGGACAGAAAGTGTCACCGATAAAACCGCTATTAAAAAACTTGTTGAAAGTACTCCATAAAGATTTTTTAAAAATCCTTTTTTCACACATATGCCGGTCGTTATGCCGACCATAGCACTGACCACTGCGTAAAACATATTTGTCCAGGAATATAAAATCCCATAGGTAAGATTTACCGTCATCCCGACCATAGCTGCACAGAAAGGTCCCAGCAAATACGCCGCCGCACTCATACGTTTGCCTCCTGCAGCCTGCAGTTCTGTAATACGCAGGATCTGTCCGTCACCACAGA
>ERZ773114.3529-NODE-3529-length-12718-cov-2.538893_pt1 | contig 12718 bp, 12 predicted proteins | sample MGYA00580564_ERZ773114 | MGnify/ENA primary metagenome ERZ773114 (study PRJEB29015, sample SAMEA2737836) | human gut metagenome | biome: human gut; feature: human-associated habitat; material: faeces | place: China | collected 2012 ...
TTGTTAAGATATGGAAAAGACATTTCTAAAGAATTTTTAAACAAATGCGAAATATTCAGTCAAGACAATATTTCAAAAAAAGTGTATCACTTTTTAGAACTCTCTAAAAAATGATACACTTTCTATTTACTCACTTAATACATCCAATGCACTCATTGCCAAGAGCTGAACAGAAGCATGCAGATTTCTTTTTCCTTCTTCTCCGCCTGCTGCTACTGCAAACTCTTTTGTATGTGTCCCTACATGCTCTTTCAATTTCACATAAAACTGAATTGCCGGTATTTCATGGGTTACATTTCCAACATCAGTCGAACCGATTCCCTGAGTCAGGTCACGCTCTATATACTCTTCACCAATAAAGTCCATGTTCTTACGAACATACTGAACCAGTTTCTTATCATTACGCACATCTTTGATAACTTCATCCAACTGTCTTTCTTCAACTTCTGTCCTGGTTGCAATTGCCGCTCCTTTCGCACAATCACGAATAGCATCAACCATTTCCATCATATAATCATATTCCAGTGAACGAATATTAAATACTGCTTTCGCTTCATCTGTTATAGTATTATGAGCTACTCCGCCTTCTGTAATAATTCCGTGTACTCTGCTGTAATCTTTAAAATGTAAACGCATCATATCAACCGCATGGAACATTAACTGAACTCCACTTAGTGCATTTGCTCCCTTCCATGGACAAGCTGCCGCATGAGCCGGTTTTCCCTTGAAGGTGAATTCCAATGTAATTGCTGCAAAAGAAATATCATCTGGCATAGATTCATCACACGGATGCATCAGAAGTGCAGCATCAATTCCTTCAAATACTCCATGGCGAACCATAATCGCTTTGCCACTGCCCTTTTCTTCGGCCGGAGTACCTAATACTTTTAACACGCCACCTATCTCATGCTTTTCCATAACTTCCTTTAATACAATTCCTGCACCGGCTGCTGATGTTCCGATCAGATTATGTCCACAACCATGTCCCGGACCTTCTTTTGGACAATGCCGGCTCACCGGCTCCTGTGCAAGCCCCGGAAGTGCATCATACTCCGCAAGGAAACCAATGATCGGCTGCCCCGATCCCCACTCAGCTACAAAAGCGGTCCTGAAACCTGCCAGTTCCCACTTTACAGTAAATCCTTCCTGTTCCAGAAAATCAGCTAAAGCACGAGAAGACTGCTCCTCGTGCTTCGATAATTCCGGATGCTGAAAAATATAATCTGAAACTTCTGTCATCTTATCTTTAAGCTTATCTCTCATCATCCCGGTTATTCACATAATCCTTCCTGTTCAAAGATCTTAACCACACCATCAACATATTTTTCACAGATCTCATCCGATGCGGCTTCGACCATTACACGGATCACCGGTTCTGTACCACTCTCACGAACCAGAATCCGTCCGTCACTTCCAAGCTCTTCAGCAGTCTGCTCGATTGCCTTCTGTACTGCTTCATTATCCAAAGCAGTCCTTTTATCCTTTACACGTACATTTTTCAAAAGCTGTGGGAAAATCTTCACTTCATCTGCCAATGTTCCAAGACTCTGCTTCTTTTCAAGGATTGCTTCCATGACCATCAGAGAAGTCAGGATACCGTCACCGGTACGTGCATGCTTGCTGAAAATAATATGACCGGACTGCTCGCCACCGAGAACATATCCATTCTGAAGCATATTCTCATATACATACTTATCTCCAACCGCAGTCTGCTCATACTTCATGCCGATCTTATCACATGCTTTATAGAGTCCGAGATTGGACATGATCGTTGTAACAATCGTATGATCTGCCAGGCGTCCCTGCTCCATCAGATACTTTCCGCATACATACATAATACGGTCACCATCTACAACATTTCCATTTTCATCTACAGCAATACATCTGTCTGCATCTCCATCATAGGCAAATCCTACATCCAGCTTCTTCTCCTTTACAAATGCCTGAAGTACTTCGATGTGGGTCGATCCGCAGTTCGTATTGATATTCACACCATTTGGTTCATTATTAATAACATAAGTCTTCGCTCCAAGTGCATCAAAGACACTCTTTGCGATACTGGAAGAACTTCCATTCGCACAGTCAAGTCCTACCTTCATATCTTTAAAAGAGCGTGTAGCAAGGGCAATCAAGTGTCCTATATAACGGTTTCTTCCTGCTGCATAGTCAACAGTACGTCCAATATTTTCTTTTGTCGCCAGCGGTACTTCCCCAATCTTGCCATCAATATAAGCCTCAATTTTTTCTTCTACCTCTGCTTCCATCTTATGTCCGGCACTGTTGATCACCTTGATACCATTATCATAATACGGATTATGGCTGGCGGAAATCATAAGCCCACAATCAAAGTCTTCTGTTCTTACCACGTAAGACACACTCGGTGTTGTCGTAACATGAAGAAGATATGCATCTGCTCCTGAAGCCGTCAGTCCTGCTGCCAGTGCATACTCAAACATATAACTGCTTCTTCTCGTATCCTTGCCGATCACGATCCTTGCCTTATGCTCCTGCCCGAAATACCAGCCAAGATAACGTCCTACCTTAAATGCATGCTCTACTGTCAGCACAACATTCGCCTCACCACGAAAGCCGTCCGTTCCAAAATATTTTCCCATAATGATTATCCTCTTTGTTCTTTTATAATATTTATGCTGCAAAAGAATCTTCTACTCTCTTTTGTGACATAAACACATTATATTACCATTACGAAAAAGTTACAAGTATTTCTTATATGTTACATTTTTCTTTTTCCGCACAAGCGCTTAGTTCGATTCCGCTTCGCTACATCTCACTACCGTGCGTCGCACGGTATATACAAAAAAAGAATTCGATATGAGTAAACTCATATCGAATCCTCTTTTTGTATATGTCGCGCTTGTGCTAAACGCTTACATTCCAGCCTGTGCTGCTACTTCTGCTGCGAAATCGTCAACTTTTTTCTCAAGTCCTTCGCCTGTCTCGAAACGAACGAACTTCTTAACTGTTACGTTAGCATTGTTTTCTTTTGCTACTTTGTCAACGTATTTTGCAACTGTAAGGTCGCTGTCCTGAACGTATACCTGATCAAGAAGGCAGATTTCTTTCATCTCTTTGTTGAGACGTCCGATGATCATCTTCTCAATGATATTTTCCGGTTTCTCCGGGTTCTCTTTCTTAGCCTGAGCAAGAAGGATCTCTTTTTCATGCTCCATGTATTCCTGAGAAACTTCATCACGGGATACATATTTCGGAGACATAGCAGCAACCTGCATAGCTACATTCTTAAGGCATGCTTTGATGTCGTCATTCACAACGTCTGTATCAGCCACTACGAGAACTCCGATACGTCCGCCGCCGTGGATGTAAGATACTACACAGCCATCTGTAACGATCTTTTCGAATCTTCTGATGCTGAGCTTTTCTCCGATTACAGAAATCTTTTCTGTAAGTGCATCGTTAACTGTCTTAGAAGCATCTTCGTTCCAAGCTTCAGCCATGAATCCTTCCATATCTGTAGCTTTTGTAGTAAGTGCCTGATTAACAACTGCTTTTACGAATGCCTGGAAATCAGCATTCTTAGCAACGAAGTCGGTCTCGGAGTTGACCTCGATCATTGCAGCCTTATCATTTGCGTCGTTGAACTTGATAGCAACAAGTCCCTCTGCCGCGATTCTGTCCGCCTTCTTAGCAGCAACGGCAAGTCCGCGCTCGCGCAGAACCTTCACCGCACCGTCAAAATCGCCATCGGTCTCAACAAGCGCCTTCTTGCAGTCCATCATGCCGCAGCCGGTCTTAGCTCTCAGCTCGGCAACCATCTTTGCTGTAATCTGTGCCATAATTATATATCCTTTCGAGTGGTGGAATTATTCGGGTCGGGTATCGGTGAGCGCACCGATACACAAAATTCGGAAAGGCGTGAAAAGCACGCAGCCCTTCACGCTTCCGTATATTCTTGATTACTGAGCAGCGTCCTCAGCAGCCTCTGCCTCAGCCTTAGCCTCAACAGCTGCCTCCTCGTCAACGTCTGCCTCGCCCTGTCTGCCCTCGATAACAGCATCTGCGATAGAGCTGGTGATGAGCTTGATGGCGCGGATAGCATCATCGTTACCGGGGATGATGTAATCAGCATCATCAGGATCGCAGTTGGTATCAACGATAGCGATTACCGGAATGCCGAGTTTCTTAGCCTCTGCAACAGCGTTCTTCTCCTTTCGGGGGTCAACGATGTAAACAGCAGAGGGGAGTCTGTCCATGGTCTTGATACCGCCGAGGTTCTTCTCGAGGTCAGCCATCTCCTTGATGAGCTTTGCTACTTCCTTCTTAGGAAGAAGATCAAAGGTGCCATCCTCCTTCATCTGCTCGAGGCTCTTGAGACGAGCGATGCTCTTCTTTATGGTCTTGAAGTTGGTGAGCATACCGCCAGGCCAACGGTTGTTGACATAGTACATACCTGCACGGGCAGCCTCTTCCTTAATAGCGTCAGCGGCCTGCTTCTTGGTTCCTACGAAAAGAACGGTGCCGCCCTCAGCTGCGAGGTCGCGAACGTACATATAAGCCTCTTCAAACTTCTTTACGGTCTTCTGGAGGTCGATGATGTAGATGCCGTTTCTCTCGGTGAAGATGTACTCTGCCATCTTCGGGTTCCAACGACGGGTGTGATGTCCGAAATGAACACCTGCTTCAAGAAGCTGCTTGATAGAAATAATAGCCATATTTTTCTCCTTCGGTTTGTCCTCCACGGCAGTTAAATTTACACCGAAGCGCATACCGTGTGTGAACTTTACGAATCATCTTACCACAAACAGCAAGACAATTCAATAGTCATACGCCTATGTTAATATTTTTTTTACATTTTTCGCAAATTCAAGCCGATGAAAGCCGCAAGTAACGAAATCGCCCGTAGGTTCGGCGCCATCGTCATAGAAAGAGACACCGACGATCGACAAAGGCAAGCCCAAAGCCGCCGAGTCAAAATCAAAAATCTGCATTTTCCGGCAATGCCTCGACAAGGTCGCGGAAGAATATCGGCATCTTTTCGCCGAGCTCGCGGAGCAGCGGAACGGCTATCTCGCGGATCTGCGGATGCGCCCTGCCGGAGGTTCTGAGCTCAAAGAAATGTCTCCACTGACGCAGATTCATTGTAACGACGATCTCGGTCTTGAGCGAATTAGGCAGGACGCTGCGAGCCTCCTCCGGTCTTGCGCCGGCTGCGATAAGCGCGTTGTATGCGTTCTCCGCCGCCTGCATCGCTTCGCTCCAGATAGCGAATTTTTCGGCATCGTTATCCCAAAAGTACGGGCGAATAAAGGTCAGCTCGTTCCCGAATTTATCCTTACAATAGTTGCAGTAACGAGTGCTCTCCTGACTGTAGCTCGCAATACGGTGGCGCACAAGCTCATGAGTTACACCGCGGTCGCAGATAAACTTGACCGTCAGACGGCTGTGCTCGATGACCGAGCCGTGTCCGCTCGCAACTATCATGGCGATAAACTTCTCCGCAGAGTCAGCGGTGATCCTATCCTCACTCTTGTAGCACACTCTTCCGATGCGTTCAAGCTCGCGCAGGGTATCCTCGTAATTTATGGGGGTTATTATCTCATAGCTCGGTTTGATTATATTCATGTCTGCTCCTTATCGGCTTGCAGCCGTGTAATTGTTTTTAATATCATTCGGTTCGGTCCGATGCGTCTTTTGGGGCATCGTCGCTCTTTTCGGCACGCTTCGCCCCATCGGGACCGCGCTTCTCTTTTCGCTTATCGGATATAGAGCCCTTGCGTTTTTCGGCGCTGCGCTCTCCCTTAGAGCGCATGCGCTTATCATGCGAGGCACGGTATGTCAGCTCCTCGGGTGATTTGCCGCTGCGAATACCGCCGCGTATTAAGCGCCCCTCCTCGGCACGCCTCTTTTCCCGCCCGAGGTCCGCCGCATGAATAAATATATACGCAGCTCCGATAATCAAAAGAATTACGGCAACGATAATAAACGTAGGCGAGCGAAGCACACCGGACAATATCCATCCTATATACATTATCTCGCTGCGTGGGATATCGCTGCGTACGATAAGCTCCATTCTGCCGATGATCTCGTTATTGTAGCTGAGCGTAACATACCCTACGGTATCGCCCTTGGATAACGGAGCCAACAGCTCATCATCATTTAAAACAACCGTTTTTCGGATATCGCGGTCAACGTCGATATCGCCTTCCATAAACACATCGAGAGACTCGCGCGGATACAGCGCCACCTTGTCATATGTAGCCGAAAGACCGACAGGTACCTCAGCGACTATATCACTGCCGTCAATGACATTGACATAACCGAAATTGTCGTATGCCCAGTCGAGCAGCTTTCCCGCCGAGACATAGGAGTATGTCCGTTCGCTGTCCTGACCCGCACCCATTATTATTACAAGATATGCCGTTCCGTCGTGCTCTGCGGTTATAACGGCGCAAAAGCCCGCCTCACTTGTAGAGCCGACGTTTATACCGCTGACATCGCGGCGATAGTACTTCGACGAATAGTAGGTGGTAACGAAATAGTTACGGGTAAAAATTCTTCTTGTGCCCGAGCGCTCGGTCGCCGCCATATCATACTTGTATGAGGTCGCGACCTCATAGTACTTATACTGAGCGATAGCGTATTTCGTCAGCAGTACGACATCGTTCAGCGTCGTTACCATATCGGGGTCGTGCATGCCCGTGATATTCTCGTAATGCGTATCGTACATGCCGAGCTCCTGCGCCTTTGCGTTCATCAGCGACACCGCATGGTCGAGCCCGCCGCATACGGTATGTGCAAGCACCTGCGCGCAGTCGTTTGCGCTGCCGATTATCATGCAGTTTATCATATCGCGATATGTGACCGTCTCGCCCGAACGCAGCCCGATGGTGATGCCCGAAACGCCGCGCAGCATATCCTGCGTGACCTCTATCTCGGTATCCCAGTCGCCGCTCCAATTCTCGATAAATATAACCGCCGACATTATCTTTGCGGTCGACGCGGGATATATGGTAGTGCTCATGTTCTTTGCATACAGCACCTTGTCGCCTGAGATGTTGTACAGATAAGCGCAGCCCGTATTTTCAAGCTCGGGCGGCGTTGCCGCAGACGACGGCACAGCGAGCAGCCCGCCGAGAAACAAAAAAGTCAGCGCAGCAAAAAGCAGCACGGCGACACTGCCGAGCCTTCTATGTTTTTCTATCATGCGCATCCTCCCTTGTTTTTATTTGCCGACCCTCGGTTTATCCGCGCAGCCGCCCCATTATCGAGCTGCGAGCTCGCGCCTGCGAAGCACCGAACCTGCGATAGCCTCGCGCAGCTCATCCGCGCTCGAAAAGCGCAGCTCGTCTCTGTCACGCTCGATAAACTCAACACTCGCGCAAACACCGTAGATATCATCCGAAAAATCAAGTATATACGATTCGACCGTTACCGAATCGCCGCCGAGCGTCGGATTCGTTCCGACATTCGTCACCGACGGAATGCGATACCCGTCGAACACAAAATCGGTAAGATAAACACCCTTTTTCGGCATGTAAATGCTGCCGTCTACGGCAAGATTTGCGGTAGGAAAGCCGAGCAGTCTGCCGTTCTGTTTTCCGTGCGCGACCGTTCCGTGCAGCGCATAGCGTCTGCCGAGCAGTCTCGCCGCGCCTGCGACATCGCCCGCCGAGAGCAGACGGCGTATCTCTGTCGAGCTGACATGCAGCCCGCCGAGCGTGACCTCGGGCATTACATAACAGCGTCTGCCCCGCTCTTCCATGAGCGCGGAGAGCAACGCGCCGTTTCCCGCCGCGCCCCTGCCGAATGTAAAGTTATACCCGCAGACCACTGCGGCGGCATTGAGTTCACCTATCAGAACGTCGCGCACGAATCGCTCGGGGCTTAGATCGCGAACATCCGAAAAATCGCTGATAAACACGGCATCAACACCGAGACTCCGAAACTGCTCGAGCTTTTCTTTCTCACCGAGCAGCACCCCGCGCCCGCTCTTTGACAGCCCTCGCAGCGTCCAGACGGCAAGCGGCGTACCGAGCTCGTGCGCGACCCTGCGCCCTGTCTCGATAAGCTGCGCATGCGCTGTATGCACTCCGTCAAAGCAGCCGAGTACCGCCGTACAGCGCCCTGCATCCGTAGCTGCGCCCGTATCAGTGCGCGTATCAGCGCCGCCGCAGACAGCGGGGGCGCCGAGTTCAATTATTTTCATTTCATCGCGCTCCCGCGGTTTATTCTGCAAGGTATTCCTTCTGCGAGTCGGAGAGCGTGTCGATGCAAGCGCCCATACCCGAAAGCTTGAGTCGTGCAACCTCGCTGTCTATCTCGGCGGGCACCTGATATACCTTGTTTTCGAGCTCGTCAGCATGGCGCACGACGTACTCGAGGCACTTTGCCTGGAGTGCAAAACTCATATCCATTATCTCTGCGGGATGGCCGTTTCCCGCGGCAAGGTTAACGAGTCTGCCTTCCGCAAGGAGATTAAGTATCCTGCCGTCCTTCATACGATAACCCATAATATTAGGCTTGCGCTGCCATACCTTGTCAGCCTTTGCCTCAAGCGCATGCTTGTCTATTTCAACGTCGAAATGTCCCGAATTTGCAAGCAGAGCACCGTCGCGCATAACATCGAAATGCTCCGCGCGGATAACATCACAGCACCCGGTAACGGTAATGAACAGATCGCCGAGCTTGGCAGCCTCGTCCATAGGCATTACCGTAAAGCCGTCCATTACCGCCTCGATTGCACGGACGGGATCGACCTCTGTCACGATAACGCGTGCGCCCATACCCTTTGCACGCATAGAAACGCCCTTTCCGCACCAGCCGTAGCCTGCGACAACAACATTTTTGCCTGCAATGACAAGGTTTGTTGAATTCATGATACCGTCGAGCGTTGATTGACCTGTGCCGTAGCGATTGTCAAAAAGATGCTTGCAGTCGGCATCGTTTACATCCACCATCGGAAATGCAAGCTCGCCGCGCGCCGCGCGTGAAACAAGACGGTGAATACCGGTAGTGGTCTCCTCACCGCCGCCGAGCAGATTCTTGCGGTACTCCGCGCACTCGCCGTGAAGCAGATTTGTAAGGTCGCCGCCGTCGTCTATCATAAGGTCGGGGCAGCAGGAAAGCGTTCTGCGCAGATGCTCGGTATATGTCGCATCGTCAACGCCGTGACGCGCATTTACCTCGAGTCCGTCCTCCGCAAGCGCCGCCGCAACATCATCCTGAGTTGAGAGCGGGTTGCAGCCGGTTATCCATACCTCGGCACCGCCCGCCTTGAGCGTGAGAGCAAGGTATGCGGTTTTAGCCTCGAGATGAATAGACATTGCTATCTTCTTGCCGGCAAAAGGCTTTTCTCTCGTAAACTGCTCGTTTATAATATTAAGCACGGGCATATAGCTGCGCACCCAGTTAATCTTATCCCAACCGGAGGGCGCAAGGCTCATATCCTTTACATCACTCATCTGAGTATCCTCGCTTTTCAAAATTATATTTTTGATATTTTTCGCGTTATTATACGGAGTTATTATAGCATACCGCAATAGGCTTGTCAATCGGAATGGGTGCCGAAATATCACCGCCGACGACGAAATTTTTAAGCTGCAGCGGTCAGTACGACAGCTGCAGCTTTTTCTTACAATAGCATATTATACAGTTGCTGTTACCCTGTATAGCCCTCGGGATTATTGTGCTGCCAGTTCCAGCTGTCGCGGCACATGTCCGCAATGCCGTACTCGGCATGCCATCCGAGTACTCTCTCCGCCTTGGACGGATCTGAGTAGAGGGTCGGGAGATCTCCCGCACGTCTCGGCGCTATCACATACGGCAGCGGCGCTCCGCTCGCCTGCTCAAAGGCATGAACAACATCAAGTACGCTGTAGCCCTTGCCGGTGCCGAGATTGAATATCTCCGTGCCCTTGTGCGCGGCGCAATATTCGAGCGCACAGACGTGTCCGCGAGCCAGGTCTACCACATGGATATAGTCGCGGATGCAGGTTCCGTCCGGAGTATCATAATCGTCGCCGAACACCGAGAGGCGCTCGCGCTTGCCGACCGCCACCTGTGTAATGTAGGGCATGAGATTGTTCGGAATGCCGTTCGGCATCTCGCCTATTCTTCCGCTCGGATGCGCGCCGATGGGATTAAAATAGCGCAGCAGGACGACCGAGAGTGAATCGCGAGCGACAGCCGCATCGGTCGCTATCTGCTCTATCATCCACTTTGTCCAGCCGTAGGGATTCGAGCAGCTTCCGCGTCCGACCTCCTCGGAGAGAGGTGACGTTCCGCTCGAACCGTAGACGGTAGCTGATGACGAGAAGATAAAGTTATCCACGCCCGCGCGCTCCATTGCGGCAAGCACCTGTACGGCAGAGTCGATATTATTGCGGTAATAATCGAGCGGCTTCTGCACCGATTCGCCCACCGCCTTATATCCGGCAAAGTGAATGACGGCATCGACCTTATTTTCCGAGAATATGCGGTCAAGAAGCTCAGCGTCGCCGGCATCGCCGCGATAGAGCAGCAGCTCTCTGCCGACAAGCTCCTCCGCGCGGCGAACCGCCTCGGGGCAGCTGTTTGAGAAATCATCGAGTATTATCGGGTCGTGTCCCGCGCTGCAAAGCTCAACGGCGGTATGAATGCCGATAAAGCCCGCGCCTCCGGTAAGAAGTACCTTCATATAAATATTCTCCTTCTAAATATTCCCCTTGATATTCTTTTATCCGATATATCCGAGCAGCGTATTATCTCTGACGCTTATCCGAGCGCTGAGCGATCTTTGTACCCACAGATTGGAACAGCTGAACGAGCACGGTCAGGATAATCACCGCAACTATCATGATAAGGTATTTGTAGCGGTAGTAGCCGTAGTTGATGGCTATCTTTCCGAGACCGCCGCCTCCGATGATACCGCTCATTGCGGTGTAGCCGAGGATGGTAGTGATAGCGGTAGTGCCGTTTGTAAGCAGTGAGGGGACGCTCTCGGGAAGCATTACACGTGTGATGATCTGAAAAGGTGATGCGCCCATGCTCTGCGCAGCCTCTATTATGTTAGGGTCGACCTCCCGCAGGCTGCTCTCCGCAAGGCGTGCGATAAACGGGAACGCCGCGATGACGAGCGGAACTATCGAAGCAACGGTACCGACGGTCGTTCCGACAATGGCGCGCGTAAGCGGCAGGACCATTATCATCAATATAAGGAACGGGATCGAACGCAGCAGATTAACGATAACATTGAGTATACGCATTATCGGGCGAGGAAGCGGAAGTACTCCGCCTTTTTCACCGACAACGAGCAGCACACCGAGCGGCAGTCCGATTATTATAGCAAAAAGTGTGGACAGAACGGTCGCATAAAAGGTCTCCCAGATGGCGAACGGCACCTCATTCTGTATTACTCTCAGGCTCTCGGCAAATTTATCAGATGCAAAAAACTCAGCCATTTGAAACGACCTCCTCTACAACGATTCCGTTATCAAGCAGATAACGCATAGCACGGTCAAAGGTATCGCCCTCCTCGGGCAGACCGAGCACCATACTTCCGTATACCTTACCGCCGAGCAGACGGGTCGAGGCATAGAGTATGCTTGCGGCTATGCCGCAATCAATAGCCATGCTCGCAACGAGCGGCGCGCCCGCAGATTCGTTACCGTTAAAGACGATACGCAGCTTTCTGCCGCCGATATCCGCGGAGAGAACGTCGGAGGACGCATCCGGAAACACAAGACGGCGAGCCGCTTCGGTCTGAGGCTGCGAGAATACTGTCGCCACATCGCCCTCTTCGGCGACCGTACCGTGATCGAGGATGGCAACGCGGTTGCATATCTCCTCGACAACGCTCATCTGATGCGTTATGATGATAACGGTGATGCCGAGACGGCGGTTGATGTCGGATATGAGCTTGAGAATAGAGTGTGTGGTCTTAGGGTCGAGCGCACTCGTCGCCTCGTCGCAAAGCAATACACGCGGATTGGTCGCAAGCGCACGCGCAATGGCTATTCTCTGCTTCTGACCGCCCGAGAGCTGTGCGGGATAGGCAAGCGCCTTGTCCGGCAGCTCTACAAGCTCAAGCAGCTCGCGCGCACGCTTTTCCGCGTCGGCGCGCGACATCCCCGCAAGACGCAGCGGAAAGCAGATATTAGCAAGACAGGTGCGCTGCATGAGCAGGTTAAAGCTCTGGAATATCATCGTTACCTCACGTCGAACGGCACGAAGCTCGCGCTCTCCGAGCGCGCCGATATCCACACCGTCGATATCTACGGTGCCGGAGGTCGGGCGCTCGAGCATATTGATGCAGCGAACGAGCGTACTTTTTCCCGCGCCGCTCATGCCTATGATGCCGTAGATATCTCCGTCGTTTATCGTGAGATTTATATCATTAAGTGCCTTCAAAGGTCTTTGACAGGTTTTTTATTGTTATCATTATATTATGTATCTTTCTTTGTCGGTCGTTTGCGGCGAAGCGGACGGGCATGCACAGTCGGCATTACACCGTTCCTCCGTCATACGGAAGAAATACGAAATACCGTCTCCCGACGGGAAAATATGCGGATTTGTTAAAGGGTCTTTAACGCACCAAAAGTACCCCCGAAAACTCGGGCGTACTTTCGGTACTCGGATACTGCGCCGGTCAGCTATTACTTAAGAATGTCGAGTGAGGTCTCCTTGCCTGCGTATATGCCCATCGGCTCAACATGGATGGAAGCAACAGATACTACATGAGTACCGTTCTCCTTATTGAAAT